>Ga0208019_1000019_pt1 | contig 70914 bp, 142 predicted proteins | sample CB_VirMetaG_5_FD_184540 | JGI IMG/M metagenome (GOLD analysis project Ga0208019, IMG submission 184540) | Freshwater to marine saline gradient viral communities from Chesapeake Bay - CB_1508_1D Viral MetaG (SPAdes) (version 4) | ecosystem: Environmental > Aquatic > Marine > Coastal | place... | reverse complement strand
ATTCGGATTCTTCACCTGTAACAATTAAACATGGAGATAGGATTGCTCAAATTGTATTTTCCCCTGTCTTAGATGTTAAACTTCAAGAAGTTGAAGAACTATCCTCTTCAGACAGAGGTAATCGTGGCTTTGGTAGTTCCGGTGATAGAGATTAAAAATTTTCTTAGAAAGAGAATCTATGAGAAAAAAAGACTATATTGACAAAATGCGTGACTTTAATTTAGCGTTATGTTTTGATGATGTATCGATTCAATCTGAATACTCAGAAATCATGTCTCGTTCATCTGATGAGTTAGATTTATCGGTAAAAATTAAAGATATAGAGATTAAGTTACCTCTTATTTCTTCTCCGATGGATAAAGTTTATTCAAAAGACATGACAAAAACTTTATCAGACTATGGAGCTATTTCTTTAATTCATCGATATAATTCAATTTACGAACAAGTTTCTGAATATGAAAGATACAAAGGTTATCCTAATTTATATTCAGTTGGTTGTGCCATTGGAGTCGGTGAAGACTCAAAAGAAAGATTTAACTCTCTTTATGAATCTGGTTGCAAAGTTTTTTGCATTGATGTTGCACATGCTCACCACATTCTTGCTAAACAACTCTTAGAACACATAAACAAAAATTACGAAACTGAAGAATTATTGCTGATTGCTGGCAATGTCAGTACATTTGAAGGGTACAAAGACTTGGTTGAATGGGGAACTGACATTGTAAGAGTTGGTCAAGGAGGTGGAAGTTCTTGTGTGACTTCAGTAAAAACAGGCATCGGACAACCTTTGTTTCAGACAATATTAGATTGCAAAACTGCTAAAGATATGTATGGCGGTGTTCTTTTAGCTGATGGAGGAATTGGTAATTTCGGGCATATTTGTAAAAGTTTTGCTGGTGGTGCAGACATGGTTATGGTTGGTCGAATGTTAGCGGCAACGTCTGATTCGCCAAGTGAAATTGTTCCTATGAAAGATGGTCGTCAAGGTAAATTGTATAGAGGAATGGCTAGTCCTGATGCGCAGAAAGATTGGAGAGGTTCTTATAAGAGCAACGAAGGTGTTTCAGGTATCATTCCATACACAGGAAAAACAACAGAATTTTTAGATGAATTTATTCTGCAAACCAAGACTTTGTTGTCGTATTGTGGATGCAAAGATATTAAAACCTTGCAAGATGTGGCGAAGTGGAGAAGGGTTACATCTGCTTCAGTAAGAGAAAATAATCATCGGTTAGAGATTTAATCAATAAAAATGAAAAAAGAATTAGAAATCTTTAAACGTCTTGAGAAAACAAAAAAAATCAACTTTTATATTAAAGAAAGAGAATATGTTCAGTTCTTTTTATTTTTGAGGTCTTGTAATCTATATCCAGGTCAATTTTTCAGATGGATTATTAAATCTGTTATAAATCAAAATCCTGATTTTCTAAAATGGATTGAAAACAAAAAAGAAGAAGACATAGTTGAAGAAAGAAAACCTGAGAAAACATTTCTTAAAGATTTAAAAAAAGAACATGAAGAGATGATGGATGTAAATAAAGATTTTGGTTTAGAAGAGTTAAGTGATGAAGATATAGAAAATATCTTCAGTGTTTTAGAAAGTGAGTTATACGAGGAAAATGAAATGTTCTAAAGAGTGTCAAAAATTAAAAAAACAGTGCAAAGTTAGTGAGTGTCCTTATTGGATTGATTATCCAAAAGAATATAATTGTTCATTGGTTTCAATAGAACAAAACGGTAGAATGAAATTGAGAGAGGTAGCGGATAGGTTATCTATTTGTGAGTCTATGGTTCATCATGTTGAAAAAAGAGCGTTGGAAAAAATGAAAAAAAGATTGAAAATAACATAAAAATTATAATTCTTCTTTGTTTTTTGTTCTATTTATGCAAAAAACAAATATATAGGAGTTATAATTTATGTCAAAACTATTAACAGAAGAAATTTTCAAGAAGTGGGGTAATATCAGCGGAATTGATAAAACCCTAACTGAAAACGCTTTTCAACGTGTTTACCAAGAAGAAGAAAAGCCTGAAGACGAAATGGACGACATGGACATGGGTTCGGAAGGTGGTGAATCTGAACCTGATATGGGTATGGACATGGAACCTGATGATGAAATGGGTGACATGGACATGGACATGGACATGGGACCTGAAGATGAAGGTTTTGGTGGTGAACTAGAATTGTCAAAAGATGATTTAGAGTCTCTTGAAGTAGCTCAAGATGTTCTCAATCGAATTATGCAAGCATCAGGTTCCGACATGGAGTTGGATGAAACGTCTTCAATGTCTGGTGGTTCTTCAAGTGGCTACATGGGTTCAAAAAACATTGGCAACAAAGAAAATAAAATGAAGCCAATTAAAGAAGAAGACCTGGACGAGAAAGATTGTAGTGATAAAGAACTAGAAGAAGAACTTGCTGAATCATTGGCACGAAAAACTTATGATAAGTTTCTTCAAGAACAACGCAAAAGCAAAAAACGAAGAGAAATGCTGGAGAATATTGATGTGGAAGAACTCTCAGAACGAATTCAAAAACGACTTCAAGAGTATCGATAACAAACAATATTGTCCTACTTTTCTATAAGCCTCTGTGGTAAAAAGCAGAGGCTTTTTTTATATTCACAAAGGAAAACGCTATGTCATTGAAACAAATGGAAAAGCAAATTAAAAAATTCTTAGAAGAAAAAAAGACATTGCTTTATCCAAAAACAAAAGAAGTGTTGAGTAAGGAAGTTGAAAGAATCAAAGAAAAGAAAAGAGGTAAATAAGTTGCAAGAAAAAGAAAAAGATTTTGAAATTTCTTTATTAGAAGAACAACAAGATGAAGGCTATAAAATGCCAACTGTTTTTTCTTTATATGGAGATTTAGACGAAGAAAAGGCAGAACAAACAGTTCTTGATTTGTTTACAGCAAGTGAAATTTACAAACAAATGAAAGAAAAAGAAGAAGAAACCCAAGAGGTAGGCGAAGAAAGAAAAGCTAGTTTTATTGTGTCTACTATGGGAGGAAACGTTCATGACATGTTTTCAATTGTCGATGTATTAAATCACATGAAACAATATTGTACAATTGAAACAATTGGACTTGGCAAAGTTATGAGTGCTGGAACAGGTATTCTTATGTCGGGAACAAAAGGTCTTAGAAAAATTGGTAGAAATTGTAGAGTTATGCTTCATCCTGTTCAGTCAGGTGCTCATGGAGATACGGTTAACATTAAGAATGAAATGAAAGAAGTTGATAAGATAACAGATCTTTTTGTGGATTTAATGTTAGAACACACAAACATGCCAGAAAAAGAAATAAAGAAATATCTTAATCAAGATAAAAACTTTTATCTATCAGCCGAAGAAGCAGTTGAAAAAGGTATTGCAGATATTATTATCTAAAGAGGAAATTATGAAAAGTCAATATTGTAACAAACAAGAATTGTTAAGTAAAATTTTAAATGGTGCTAATCTCTTAGCTGAAAATGTAGGTTCAACTCTAGGACCCAAAGGTCATAATGTTTTAATTGGCAATAGAATGGGTTACGAGAATAAAAAAGATAAATCAAAAAAAGAAACTGTGTTGATAACAAAAGACGGGGTTACGGTTTCTCAGTACATTAACTCAGAAGATGATTTTGAACAAATGGCAATTGATGTTGTTCGCCAAGCCTCTGAAAAAACAAATGAATCAGCAGGTGACGGAACAACAACGACTGTAGTTTTATCTAACGCTATTTTACAAAAAGCTAAGAAATATATTATTACTGAAACCTATCATCCTTATGAACTAAAAAAAGGCATGGAAAAAGCAGTTGATTATCTAGTCCGGTCTCTCAGAAAAAAAGCCTCTCAGGTGGATTCTAAGGAACTTTGTGAGTCCATTGCATACATTTCATCCAATGGTGATAAAAACGTTGCGAGAATTGTTGCTAGCGCCATTGAAAAGGTTGGTGTGGATGGAGCAATTACCGTAGAAGACTCCAACAACAGTTTAACGAAACTAGAAATCATGGAAGGTTTTTCTTTGCCTGTTGGGATGTTACGTCCAGAGTTTTCCAACGATGAAGAAATGAAGGTTTGCAAGTTTATAAAACCTTTGGTGTTTGTTACAGATTACAAATTAAATTCTTTAGATGATTTTTTCGGTGTTTTGGAAAAAGCCGCTCAAGCTGAAAAAAGCCTTGTAATTGTTGCTGAAGATTTTGGTGAAGAAGCTCTTAAGACATTATTATTGAATAAATTAGAAGGTGTCTTAAAGATATGTGCAATCAAAGCTCCTAAGTTTGGCGAAGAAAGGCAAGGCATTCTAGAAGATTTATCTATTGCCACAGGTGCCAAGTTCTTTCAGAAATCATTAAATCATGACTTAAAAGAAGTTGACTTTGAAGATTTAGGGCAATGCGAAGAATTTGAAAGTACACAAAGAGAAACTTTGTTTGTAGAGCCTTTTGGTGACGGAGATAAAGTAACCAAGCGAATTGAATTTCTGAAGAAAGAAATTCAAAAAGAAAAAAACCTAGAAGAAGCAAAAAAACTTCAACAAAGAATTGTTAAGTTGGCATCAGCGATTGCTGTTATTTCTGTGGGCGCTGCTACAGAAGTTGAAATGAAAGAGAAAAAACATAGGTTTATCGATGCAATTGAAGCCGTTGTTTCAGCACAACAACAAGGTTTTATTGAAGGTGGAGGTGTTGCTTTATTGAGACTGTCTGAAGAATTATGCAATGTGGAAACAGAAAATGAAACACAAAAAGTGGGTGTTTCCATTATTCAAGAGGCAATAAAAGAACCTTTTGCTTTGTTATGTAAGAATTCAGGAAAGTCTTTTGATGTTTTAAGAAGTAAAGTTTTAGAAAATGAAGATTTTGGTTTTGATTTTGAGAAAGAAGTTTTTTGCAATTTGAGAGAACGAGGGGTGATTGACCCTGTTAAAGTAACGATTAATGCTTTAGAGAATTCGTTATCTGCTGCTAGTATTTTATTGACAACAAATTATTCTATCAGTATTAAATAAAGAAAAGAGAAAAAGGTGAATGTCGGAAAAATTTTGGATAGTTGTGATTACGACTATAATTGGTCCAAGTTTAGGGTGGATTGGAAAAATACTTTGGGATTATTATAAAACAAGAAACAAAAACGCTGTTGGTGAATACATTGATTTAATTAGAGATATTTATTATTATCTTGAAATAGCTAGAAAAGATTTGGGTTGTGCAAGAGCAGTGGTGTTAAAGGCTGAAAACGGAGGGGGAATTCCAAAGCCGGGTCATCAAATTTATTCTTCGGTTTTATGGGAGTCAACAGATGCAAAAACACCTTCCATTAGAAAAAAATGGCAAAAACAACCGGTTGACGAAGAATATACAAAGATTCTTGCACAATTATATCAAAATAAAAGCGTTCAAATTTATACAAAAAGTATGGAGGAGTCGCAATTAAAGAATCTTTATCTTGCTACAAAAATACATCAAAGTCAAGTTTTTCACATTTATCACGATGAAGCTAAGTTTATATATCTTAGTTTAAATTATGAAGAAGATGTTGATATAAATTCTCCTTATCACAAAGATATTGAAAGACAGATTATTGTAAGATTGAAAGATATTTTTAGTAAAATGGAAAAAATATCTTGACAAATAAGTAAATAAATGATAAAAAGGTTATAAAGATGTTAGTTAGTTTAGTTAAAATAGATAAGAATCGTGAACTTTTCTATCTAAAAGAAAAATTAGTAAATTCAGAAGATGTTTCTACAGTAGAGCCTTCATTAGAGTTCAAACAAAAATTAAAAGAAGGGTTGTTACCCAAAGACCTTTCACCACATCATGAGTTTAGTGTAATTGTAACAAAATCAGGTGAGAAGTTTACTGTTGTTGGTTCTTGTAAAATGGTTAGTGAAAAATTAGGAAAAAAGAAAGATAAGATGTTGCTTTTTGATTAATTAAAGGTTTAAAAAATGGAAACAAATTTACAAAAATATATCAATAAAATTACAAAAGAAAATCCACACTGGAAAACAAAATCAAGAATCGTTGGAGAAGCTGTTGAATTATGGGCTGAAGAGAACTTAACTTGTCCCAAATGTCACTCTAAAACAATCGAAAACAAATCGCTTCAAAAATTAACAGCAAATTATAAATCTGTGGATTTATTATGTTCTTGTTGTTCAGCTAAGGTTCAAGTGAAAGCGAAAAAGAATTCTTTTGTTACAAAAAACAATACAATAAAAAAAATAACTGGAGCAGAATATACAACAACCTTAAACAGTGTGGTGAAAGAATCACCTTATTTTTATTTGATTTCTTATAAAGAACAACCTTATGAGATTACCGAAGTAAAAGTTGTAGAGTCAGGGAAAATAAACAAAGAAAACATTATTCCAAGAAAGCCTTTGGATAAAGGTAAAAGAAAAGGTTGGCAAGGTTGTTATATTCAATTAGATAAAGAACAAGTTTATAACAAAAAATTCTACAAACAAATAGAAATGTGGAAACAACAATGAACTTTGAAACTTTAACTGATTCAAAGATTAAGAAAAGCGACTTTTCTATATCAGTTGATTATATTAACATTGTTTTGAACGGAGTAAAAGATAAGAAAATCTGTATAAAAAGAGATAATGATAAAATACACAAGTCCTCTTATGTTTTTGAATTAGAGAAAAACCTTTACAACCATGAGGTTTATAGAAGATGCAAAAAAGAATAGACGTTGTTATGGCAGGTGCAGGTGCTTTGTATCCGTTATATGTTGGTGCATTATTAGCACTAGAAGAAGAAAACTACACTATCAATTCTCTCTCAGGTACATCAGGAGGAGCAATTGCAGCGGCTATCTGGAGTTTATCTGATGTTCGTCATGAAAAAGATGAACTGTTAAAATTTATTCTTGAAACTTTGCCTTCCAATAACAACTTAATTTCGTATTCTTTTAAAAACTTATTTACAAAATGGGGTTTGTTTGACGGTCAAAAATTAGAAGATTGCTTGCGTGAAAGATTTTATGATACAATGGGAGAAGCGAAGGTTCCGACTTACATTTATGCTTCAGATATAAAAAGACAAAAGTTATGTCAATTTTCTTCAGAAGAACATAAAGAGTTGCTTGTTTCTAAAGTTTTAAGAGCAAGTAGTTCAATTCCTTTTATTTTCACTCCAACTGAAATAAACAATGAATTATTTGTTGATGGTGGTTGGAGTTTTCATTTTCCTTCAGAGATATATAAGAACAAAAAAGAGTCTGAGATTTTAGGTTTAAGAATAACAAAGTCTTCGGGAAACAGGACGATTAAGGGGATTGTGGATTATTTCCAAAAATCATTATATAAGACAATACTTTCAGTCTTAAAAGATGAAGAAATTCCTGCTTATTTTAAGATAATTGATTTTGAGAGCGAGTATAGTAAATTAAAATTAGACAACACAACAAAAGAAGAAGCTGAAAATATATTTATGGAAGGTTACGAACAAACAAAGAGTTACATTAATAATGAAAAAAGATAGTTTATTAACAAACCTTCATTTAAGATTTCGTGATTTGGTTTTAGAATCAAAAACCGAAGAAAACATTTATTTTATTGTTGTGAAAATAAAGATTCCAAAAAAAGAACAAGGTTTTGAGGCTTTGGTTCAGGAATTATTAAACGATATTCGTGCTGTTACAAGAGTTACAGTGGTTTCTTCGTTAGATTCGCATGTTCAAGATGATTCAAAAATCGTAACAACAAAAATAAAATTTAATTCTAAGAATCTTTATCATGAAGGTTATAATTCCCCTGAGAGTTTTGTGAAGTTATTGTTAGTTCCTACCATTCAAAAATTAGACTCCAATCCAAGAATCCTTTCAGTCACTCACCCTCAAAAATAATAAAAAAAACATTTGACATTTTGATTCATAAAATGTATGTTAACTTTGGTTTCAAGAAAATCTTAAAGTCAAAGGTGTTTTTATGCGCAAAATCAAAGATTGTTGGGAAAAAAGAGAAGTGCCTAATCAGACTCTTGATTACAGTTTTTACACGTCTTATAGTTTTGTAAGATTGAGAATCGGTAAAAGTGGTGATTTAAGATGTGATTTAAATGATGACGAAATCGATTTCGCTTCCTTTTTAAGAGGTAAGAGAATTTCGAAAATAAAACCATGAGAAAAATATCTGAATGTTATAAAAGAGAGATAGATGAAGATAAATTATTCAACAATGAGAACGGAGAATTTTATACACATGAATATTTTGTAACTCTTTTATACGGAAAAGAAGAGTTATTTTTCGATAGAGATGAAAACCATATTCAATCACATGAATTTACAGGTCAAGGTATAAAAAGGATTAAAAAATGAAAAAAGAAGTTAAATGTTATGTTTGGTCTTTGTCTGAAGAAAAAGATGTAGAAGAAAAACCTTATCGTTTGCAGGTAAATTTCACCGATGGAAGACAAACAAAAAAAATTCAAAAAACATTTGAAGAAACAGGGTGGGAATTTTCAGGTCAATCTTCAGGTTCTTACCAAACTTTTGTTTTTACAAAGAACTTTAAAGATGACAAAGAAGTTAAGAAATGGTCTAAGAGTGTAGATTGGCCTGTTTATTATGTTAGCCGCAACGACAAAGAAACATTGTGGAATAAAAAATCATGAGAGATATATCAAAGTGTTATCGAAAACTGAAAGAAGATAGAGACCTTGTTGAACATGTTTGCGTAATTAATCATCAAGCCACAACAGGTTTTTATTTAAACGGCTTTTCTTTCCATTATATGAAATATGAATCTAAAGTGAAATTGAATAGAAAAAACGAAACAAATGACTGTAAGGTTGGAGATATTGCTTGGACATATTGTTTGTACAGAAGAGTTAAACCATGAGAAAAATATCTGAATGCTATGATATTTCTCCTAATTTCAGATACAAAGAAAGTTCATGTTTTGTTAGTTCTTCTGGTTTGGTTACATTGGCATTAAAAAGTGGTGAGGTTCAATATCACAAATATGTGAATCATATTACGATGTTTCCTTACAATACAGGTCAAAACATAAGAAGGTTGAAAAATGAGAAACATTAAAGATTGTTATAAGAAAGTAAAAACATACGAGAAAAATTCTTTTGCTGTGTTTAGCAGCGACATATTTTTAGCTCTTGAGGATAACTTTTTACACTTTAGTCGCGATAATCCAGAAAAAGTTTTGATTTCTACAGTTTCCAGGTCTTCAATGAACGATTCTATTTTAGAACATGTTGTTATTTTCGAGAGAAAAAAAATAAAAAAACAGTTGACAGATAGAATCTAAATTCGTATAGTAGAAAACATCAATCAGATACTTTTTATCTCAGTTTGAAAAAAGATAAAAAAAGTTCTTGACAAACAGAAAATAAAAAGTATAATACAAAACATCGAATCACCAACCCTTTTCTAAAAGGAAAACAAAATGCTAAATTCTACAACTCTCACAATCAAAAAACTTATCAACAATCCTCAAGCAAAGGAAATTTACAAAGACTTTACTTTTGATGAAAATTTTGAAATGATTCAAAAAATTTACCAAAGTAAGGTCTTTCAGAAAGACCTAGATGATTCAAAAATCTATAATCTTGTTGACTATGCGTACCATCTTCCGAAAGAACTTCTTCTTGTAATGTGGGGTGTTGTATGCGACAACCATTCAACCCAACAAAATATTATTCACTGGAGTGTTGCCGATATTCCTTCATTGGGTGAAAACACACAAATTACTGAATTTATTGCTTCCGCAGTAACAGAAAGCCCTGAAATCATTGATGTCGCCAACAAACTTCTTGAAGAAATTGAAAAATAACACTTGACAAAATCTGAAAAGTTAGTATAATCTAATTCGCCAACTCACAATAGCCTCTAATCTTTACAAAGGTGATGAAATGTAAAGTAAAAACAGTTTCTAGTTTCTTTTTCTCAAAGTGTTTCTTTTATTTTTCATGTCTAAAAAAAGAGGTATAACATGAATTTCGACACATTCTTTAAGACAGTTCCTTACATTCTCGGTCCCAAAGTAAAAAGCAAGACTTCTGAACCACAAGGTTATCCGGTTATGATGCGAGGTGAAACAGGTGTCGGTAAGTCAGAAGTTGTTGAGTTTCTATCGCGTTGCTACAACCTTCCCATTGTTGAACAACGAGCTTCTCAGATGACTGAAGGAGATCTTGTTGGTCTTCCTAAAATCGAAGACGGAATCACTCGTTGGCTACACCCCGAATGGTATGTACGAGCTTGCAAAGAACCTGTTGTCTTGTTCCTAGATGAACTTGACCGAGCCTTTCGAGAAGTTCGCCAAGGTTTCTTTCAAATGGCTGACAGTCGTTGTTTGAACGGACTTCGTCTTCACCCTGGAACAAAGATTGTTTGCGCAATCAATGGTGGTATCGGTTCTAGCGAATATCTTGTGAATGAAATGGGTCGTGCTGAACTGGACCGCTGGTGGATTGTAAACATCGAACCCACAGCCGAAGATTGGCTACATTGGGCTTCTCGCAAACCCAATGAAAAAGATGCTAGTCTTGAAGGTTTGATTGACCTCATCACAAAGAGTTACAAGAAATACTCAAATCTGAAAACAAACGTTCACAGCTTTGTTATTGACTTCATCACAAAGAACAAACACTGCCTGAGTCATCACCGTGACTTGGACCCAACAAAAATCTATCCTTCTCCACGGTCTTGGAAACGGTTTTCGGACACCTGCACGAAAGCAGGATTGTTTGAAGACTTGAACAAGAAGAAAAAAGAAGGCGACTTTATGTTGATTCAGCAGATTGCTGAAGGTTTTGTTGGCCTTGAAACCAGTGTTCAACTGACTGACTTTCGAGAAAAGTATGAGTTTGACCTTTCTGTTGAAGAGTTGATTGACCTTAATTCTGGAGCAAAGGAAAAATATAAAAAATTCAGTTTGGAACAGAACATGGAGATGATTCAGAAAATCAGAAACTCTCGGATTTTTGAAGAAGACATGGAAGACCCCAAAATCTATGCCTTGGTAGATTACGCCTACCATCTTCAGAAAGAACTGTATCTCGAAATGTGGGCTGTTGTTTGCAACAAAAATTCAACCGAACAAAATATCATTCACTGGCATGTTGCTGATATTCCAACCGACCCTGAAAAAGCGATGTGTGAAGTTATCGCTGATGCTGTGAGTGAATGCCAAGAACTTGTGAGTCAATACGAAGAAACTCACAAAGAAGAAAAACAAGACTAATCAAACTTTCTAAGTAACAAAAAGGTGGTCAAGTATGTCAGAAAACACATTTGATTTTGACAAATACTTGACCACCTTCGTTATTGATGAACCTTTCTTTGCTAGGTTCTCTATGTTGATAACGAAGGTGGTCAATCGAAACATTCCGACAATTGGTGTTTGCATCAACAAGCACGGTCGGTTTGAAATGCACTACAATCCTGAATGGCTTTCTCAGTTCTCTAAGAAAATTATTTATGGATTGTTGAAACATGAGTTTTATCACATTATCTTGAAACATGTTACAGGTCGTGCACCAAAAGATAAGAAAGATGCTGTTCGATGGAATTTGGCAACCGACCTGTCAATCAACAGTTTTCTTGAAGGCGAAGTTCCAGAGTGTGGTATTTTCCCAGGCAAAGGAGACTTTGAAAAGTTCCCCAAGTTTAAACTTTCTGAGTCTTATTATGCTGCAATTCCTGAAGAAATTGTAGAAAAATATCAGAACGGTGGCTATGGTGACGGCGAGGCTGGTTTTGATGTTCACGATGGTTGGTCTTCAGAAGACATTCCCGAACATGTGAAAAAGTATGCTGAAACAAAACTTCGTTCCGATTTGCAGAAACTAAGTGAACAAGCAATGCGGAACAATCAATGGGGTTCTGTTCCGGCTGACATCCAAGGTAAAATTATTTCAGAATGTCGAACTTTTGTTGATTGGGAAACTGCTATTCGTTATTTTTCTTCTACGACAATTCGTGGAGAGAAAATGACCACTCAAAAACGAGTAAACAAGCGTTATCCTTATATTCAGCCTGGAACAAAAACAAAAAGATTCGCTCGTTTGCTGGTTGCGAGTGATGAATCTGGTTCTGTTTCTGATGATTTGCGTTCAAGATTGACTTCTTGCTTGAATGGTTTGACAAAAATTGTTGAAATTGATTATGTTCCTTTTGATACAGAAGTTCAGGAAGAATATTTGTTTCACTGGAGAAAAGATACTTCAGAATATCCTGTTCGTAAGAAATCAGGTGGAACATGTTTTCAATGTGTGACTGACTTTGTAAACCAAAACAAGAAATATGATGGAGTTATCATATTGACAGACCTTGGCGCTCCGTTCCCAGGTCGATGCAGAATCCCTCGAATGTGGGTTACAGATGAGGTAAACTTCTCTACTCAACCTGATTTTGCAGGTAATGAAAAGTTGGTAGTTATCCGATAATAAATAAGAAACATATTTACAACAAAGAGGGGAAAATTCCCCTCTTTGTTTATAGGAGTTAACATAATGAGAAAATACACTTGGCCTCAAACAGTTTTACATTCTTTAATTCATGAATTGTCACTTGTAAAACAACAAAATGACAAATTAAACACAGAATCTGTTCGTTTACGTGATTCTAATCTTCGATTGAAAAATTCAGAAAAAGACCTAACAAAAAAGTTAGAGCAATTGGCTAAAGAAGCTGAAAAGGTTATCCAACAAAAAAACAAAGAAAACATTGCTTTGGAAGCAAGATTAAAACAATCTAAAAACGAAACACAACACCTCTTGGAATTTTCCGAGAAGAAAACAAAAGAATTGCAAGAGTTGAGTCAAGGTTACAATCAACTTAAAGAATTGTCTGAACAACTTTGCAGAAACAAAGACAAAGAACTTTCAGAAAATTCTAAGAAGATTGAGGACTTAAACAAGCAATTGTCTCTGGTTGTAGCAGAAAAAAATAAAGAAAAAGCGAGTTTGGTTGAAACTTTTAGCAAAGAAGTTGCTAAACTTAATAAAAAAAACAAAGAGTTGGAAAATTCTTTAGCAGAAACGAATAACCGTTTGGAGCAAGAAAAACAAAAAAGTGAAGAGTTGAATAAGAAAAACATCCAAATGAAAAACGCTCTTTCTGAGAAGAGTAGCGTAATTGATTATTGGAAAAAGCAGAATATTTCTTTGCAAGAGTTGGTTAAAGAACAAGGTCAAGTTAATGTTCAGCAAGGTTATAAATATCTTGAAAGTGAAATGAAAAATAAAGATTTATTGAATGATATTGAATCTTTAAAGAAGAAAAACGAAGATACATTAAAGATGTTTTATGCTTTGCAAGAGTTTTATTCAACATTGTTGGTGAATGATTATTCTTTTTCAGAGATTAAGGATGTAAAAGTTAAGCCTGAGTTTTTGAAATCTCTGAAGCAAAATAAGATTCATATTCCTCAAGATGTTTGGTTGAAGATTTCTGAAGACAATAAACAAGAAGAGAGTGTTCAGGTTGTTTTGAATTCTAATATTGTGCATCATACTTCAGAGACAGAAGTTTCTTCAAAGTTGGGTAATAAAATTTTGTTTGGTTTATTGTTGATTGGTTTGTTGTTTGTTTTATATCTGGGATTTCAAGTGTAAGAAATTAATAACTTTTTTGTTGTCGAGAAAGGGAGTGGAAAAGCCACTCCCTTTTTTTGTTGACATTCTATTGATATTTTGTTATATGTTTATTGTCTTTTAACCATGTTATCAAAGGTATTTTAAATGAGAAGAATTTCTGAGTGTTATGAATCTGTACCAGCAAGAGAAAGATGGAACTGCGAAAAGAATGATTTTTATGTTAGAGAAGCCGGTGGAAGCGATATTGTCGCAATATTATTCAAAAACAACATGCAAGTTCGGTTTATGGGCGAATATATTGAAGTTGGAAAAGATGGAGGTCAGAATTACAGACGCATTAAACCCACTAAATCTCAATTCTAAGAGTGATTGTTGTGTTTTCTATATCTGAGTTCGTTTTGTTGAATAATCAACGTTAGAATTCATCTGAGAGGTTATAATGAGAGATATATCGAAGTGTTATAAAAGACTGAAGATGAACGAAGATGTTGTCAAACATGGTGATATGATTAATTTTTGGGGTTCGACAGGTTTTTATTTAAATGGTTATTCTTTGCATTATAGAAAGAGTTTTTCAGAAATAGGTTTGAATAAAAAAAACATTCATAAGGCAGGAAATAAGGCTTGGTCTAAATCTTTATTCAGAAGAGTTAAACCATGAGGAAAATTAAAGATTGTTATAAAAGAGTGGAAAAGCAAACTATCCATTTGCCGAAAGGAACTTTTGAGATATATGGACTTGAAATTGAATTATACAAAGATTTAATGTATTTAAATGTTAATAAAAACTCAGGAAAACTTTTTGTAGGCGAAAGCAAAGAGAAAATTGATTGTTATTACGAAAGGATAAAGAATGAAGATATTTCTTGATATGGATGGCGTTATTGTTAACCTTGTTTCTTCTTTATTAAAAAAATACAACAAAGATTATCATGATTCCGTTAAACCTGAAGATATAAAATCATTTGGGATTCACAAATATGTGAAAATAAACAGAGCAATTTACAATTATTTCAAGTTACCTGGAATGTTTGGTGAAGAACTAGAACCTTTTGAAAATGCTATATCAGTTATTAAAATGATTGCTGAAGAATATCCTCAAACTTATATCTTAACAACACCACATGACTCTTCAGAAACTTGCGAAAGAGATAAAAAGAATTGGGTTCGAAAACACTTACCTTTTTTTAATACAAAAAACATCATCTTTTCACACCATAAACATTTACTGTCAAAACCAGGAGATATTATCCTAGAAGACAAACCTTTAGATCTTAAACGATGGAAAGATAACGGTGGAATTTCTATATGTTATAATCAGCCTTGGAACCAAGAAGCGACTTGTACGCACAGAGTTAAAAATTGGTATGAGTTTTATCATTTGTTAGAAGCTATCAAAAACAATGAAGAATATGTGGAAAAACTATGAGAAAAATATCTGATTGTTATGAAAAAGATGGTTTCTTTGAGTTTCCAGAAAAAGGAAATTTTTACACTTTTTCCTTTGCCGTTGCGATAAAATTAGAAAGAGAGGAAATTCAACTACTTAGAAGCGGAAAAGTGCGAATTAATTCTAAAGGAGGTTACAATTACAAAAGAACGAAAAAAAACATTTGACAAATAAACTTTAATTTCATATATTGAAGTTGTTCGATACACAAAACTTTTCATCTAACGGAGAAAAAGATGAAACTCGAAATTACCCAAAACCAAGTAAACCAACTTCACAACCTCCTTGTTAAAGACTCAATCACAGAATCTCAAAAGAAAAAAATTCGTGCAATCTTGAACGTAAACAAAGATGAAAATCAAGTTCTTTGTGGTGTCAATATCGAAGAAAACTTTGCACCCTCTGAGAATCCTTTTACAGTCGCGAAAGTTCGAGGTTTGGTGAACAAGTTTAATGAAGTTGGTGTAGAGTTTATTCATTCTAAGAGAGGTCGAAAATCCAAGTCTTCAGAAGATTTGATGCTGTTTATTGAAAATCTTTATCTTCAGACTCCTCCTGACGGTTCTGGTCGATGGACATATCAGTCGATTTTAGAAGAAGTGAATAAAAACAAAATTCTTCCAAAACTTTCTTTCCCGACTTTTAAGAAAATTCTTTCTGACATGCTTCTCAGGCAACAAGATAGCGTTGTTTCCACACTTATCTCGCAAGCAACGAAAAAAGCCTCTGAAAATGGTTACAAAGTAGGTTCGTGGATGCGTCATGAAACAAATGAGAATGTGTGGGTTGCGAAATGCAAGAAGACGGGTGAGATGTGTGGCGTTTGTTATCCTCCGACACCACAACAACCTCTTTTGATGTTTGGAACTTGCATTTCAAAAAGGTTGGAAGATGCGTGAAATAAAAGATTGTTATGTTAGAAGAAAAACAAATTCTTATTTTGTGGAGAAAGGGTGTTGTCTTTGGGTTTCTGATACTTACCGAACAATAAGCCTGGAAACCAAAGAATTACGCTTCAATACATTTGTTGAGAAAGTTTCTGTAAATGGCTTACAAGGTCAAAATTCTAAAAGAATTAAACCATGAGAAACATTAAAGATTCTTACGAGGAAGAAGAATTGATAGATAACGATACTTACGAAGTTGATTGTCTTTGTATCTATCCTAATGGAGTATCAGTTGTTAATCAAAAAATAGATGCAACATTCTTCCCTTCAGACAACACAATTATTTTTTTTAAAAATCCTCCTGTTATGATGCCTACAAACAGAAAACAAATTAAAAGGATAAAACCATGACACAAATCTTATTCGACTTATTAAAAACAGTTCTTAATTTCTTTATCTCTTCCGCGTTGGTTTATCTGTTTGCTTTGTGGCAATTATACAGAGGTTTCTTTTGGGGAAGAGTAACTTTCACTCATGTCGGAACCAAACATCATGAAAACTTTCCAGAAAACTATCAAATTGTTCTTGATACTTTAATGGACAAACCTGCCAATCAAGTATGGATTAATAACCCGCTTCTCATGTCAAGAACAAAAAAAGCTGCTGAACGTTGCACACCAGATAAACCCTGGATTTCATTGGAAGATGGAGATTTTTGGTTTATAAAAAATCCATCTGAAGATACTGAAAAGATATTGTCTGGAGTTAGACAGCAAATTTCTGAACATTATTCGAGAGGTGTTGTTTATAAATCCATTCACAGGAAGGTTGAAGAATGCAAGTTTTTGTTTTGTTTGTCTTCAGTTAGGACGTATAACGATAAAGTTCGTAAATTAAGAGTTATTGTGGTTCGTCCTGAGTTACTGAAAGACATTAAGGAAAACTATGACAAGTATTTGATTTATAATCAAGATAGAAAAGAAACGGTGGAGGTGTTGTCTAAGATAGCGAATCGTTGGAAAGAAGAACAAGAAGGCAAGCATGAAATCAAGGTTGTTTATCCAGTTCGTTTGTATGTTCCGATAGATGATAATAAATGCTCTTTTCAGTAGAAATAAGTTGACATTTACTGAGAGGTTCTGTATTCTTTGATTGTTGGATAAACTTTCACAATAAGGAATCATGAAATGAAAGAACAAGAAGAAGTGTTGGTCGAGTCAAATTTAGTTGAAGAATGCTATTGTGCAGAATTAAGATTGATGGAGAATTATGACAAGTATAAGAAAGGTGATGTTTTTCTGGTGAAAGGAAGTAACGTTACAGAGGTTTATGAGTTTGCTATGTTTAACAATTATGTTCAAGCTAAAATGTTGGACAATAGTTTTAAGAATATTCCTCTCAGCCACATTGACATTTACGACATTGTTGAATAAAGGAAGAGAACGATGAGTAAAGAAAAGTATAAGTTTCTTATAATTTTGATTGCCTTGATGAGTTTTGTTGACATGTGTTTAACTGCTTTTTGGTTGCGTACTAATGTAGCAGTTGAGGCAAATCCTGTTATGCGTTATTATTGGAATTTTGGGATTGTTCCGTTTATTGTTGTGAAGAGTCTTATGGTTTTTGGTGGTTGTTATTTGATTTGGAGGTATCTTGATAGGTGGACTTCTAAGATTTATGTTTTGATTGCTTTTGTTGTTTATGTGTGGGTCATGGTAATTCATTTTAGTTATATTCTGGGAGTTTCTTCGTAATATGCGCAAAATCAAAGATTGCTATTATAAAGAAGGTGTCCCCGGATTCAATAACTGAAAAATATGATTTGTTTATATCTTCAGGAAGAATTGATATTTTTTCAGGAAACACTATGGTTTATAAAAGACTTTCAAGCGAAGTCTATACACGCAAAGAGCCTATTGGGTGGAAAGCATGTTATTTTTTACACAGGAGAATTAAGTGAAATACTATCTTGTTTATTCAAAATGGGACAAGAAAAAGAACAAATTTAACAAAGAAAGAGAATACATCTGTTTTTCTGATGAAAACTTGGAAGAACAAGACATTTGGTTTTTTATCAACAATTTGAAAGAAAAGATGGATATTTTTATTCATTATTTGGATAAAAATGGTATGTTGGTAGAAGAACTTATTCAGCAAAAACTAGGAAACTTTAAGAAAGGTTGATGAAATGCCTGTTTCACCGCAATATTGTTTGAACATGAAAGATACGAGAAACCCAAAGCGACTTCCAAAATATTATTACGATTTAGCTTATGATATTGGAGAAAGGTATTTCGATAAAATTTTAGTGAAGAACATTCATTTTGCTGATGCTGGAATTTGGATAAACACAAGAAACATTAAGAAAGAGTTGCAAGGTGATGATTTTTTGTTTACAATGAACGTTGTGAAAGATGTTTATGTTCATTGGAATGTTGGTTTTGTGGAAAAAAGACATTGGTGGCATGGAAAAGAAATTCATATAATCTTTCAGTCAAAAAAGTTTTTGTTTGCTGAAGATGGTGATGAATTCGATGAAAAACAATCGGAATAAGAAAGTGAGTGTTAATGCAATGTTTAAAAAAGAAAGTTTGATTATTTTTGTTGTTGCTTTGGTGATTTCGATTGTGATTTATATCGAAGTGAATAGAAAAGAGAAGGTGGTTGCTGTTGAGTATCGAAAAACGTATTATACAGAATGTTTAAAAAAAGATGGATTTGGAAATTGTGTTGTGAAAAATATTGGTTACAAGTCTACACAAGGTATTAAAGATGCCTTAAAAAATAGTTGGAAAAGTGTTAGGAAAAAACTAAAGAAAGAGAGAGATGATGAAAAAGATAAGTGACTGTTATGAACTTGTTGGAAATTTTGTTGATTGTAATTTTTGCTTTTATGGTTCCAATGGACTCTTGATTGAATTGAAAACAAGACAAAGTTGTAATCATTTGGGAATTGATTGTGGGAAGAACGAAGTAATTTATTTTCAAGAAGATGACAAAATAAGTTACATAAGTTCAGATTTTAGCAAATATATTAGGAGAAAGAAATGGTAGGTCACAGTGTAAACTGTCAACACCTGGAAGATAAAATTTATTGTAGCGTAAAACCAAAAACACTTGGTTTGTTTCGCAAACAATGTGTTTTGTTCGGTCTTGAAGATACATGTTCATTGCAGAAAAAGACACCAAGACCGAATATTACACCTGGGGGACAAAAATCCATTAATCTAAATAAAGGTGGTAAAAAATGAGTATAGAATCGGCAATTGAAGAAATTCGCCAAGCAAATGAATGGGATAGACAGAATGAGGAGAAAGAAGAAGAGTTGTTTTCTAGATTGAAAAGAGCGGTTTTCTTTCTTCAGGCATGAACAAAAAAGATGCTGTTGAATATGCTGAGAAAATATTTTCATCTTATCAAGATTTAAGTTATGATTTGTTCACTCACGATTTAGAAAACTTTTGTCAAATATTGGAAAACATTGATGACGAACTTTGATTTTGTTTTATTTCTTGACATTGATGGTGTCTTAAACACTCGTGATTTTCTCACTCAACAACACTTTAAATTCATGTCTGAAACCACAAAGCAAGATAGATTTGGAAATATATGGAGAAAATATCACATAGATAAACGTAGAATCAAGATATTGAATTTGCTTATGAATTCAATCAATTGCGAGAAAATTGTTCTTTGTTCGGCCTGGAGAAAGAGTTTTGATTCTGTTGAGGATTGTAATTTATTCTTCAGGGAAGTTGGATTAGAAAAGAAAATCATTGACTTTACGCCAAAAAGTTCGTATGACAATAAACGTGGAACTGAAGTGGAAGTTTGGTTAGAAGAAAACAACAATCCGAAATATCTTGTGTTGGAAGATGAGGTTTCAGATTATCATGAACATCAACTCCCATTCATCATCAAAACTCAATTTATGAACAAAGATGGAGAATATTATGAAGAAAACGAATTAGGTTTAACAGAGAAACATATTGACATTGCTGTTCAGAAATACAAAACTTTGATTGTTGGAGATTGAAAATGGCTTATTCGCATTATAAAGGTAGATGTGTTGGTCGTTTATTGCACTTTCTCTATGATTACACTACCCAAGCAGATAGTTTTTGTTTTGCAAGCGGAAAAGTATTTTCAAACTCAAAATGCAATGAAGTTGTTGCGACTTACACCTGGGAAAACAACACTGATATTCCCACCTTTCAGTTCTCTGAATTATATTCTCGCCTAACTCTACAGCAAAACTTTAGAAAACCTTTTCTAATCAAGTCTTTAGAAAGGGAAAATAACATCAACGTTATTTGTGAAAATTGCAACAATCATCCTGTTTTAGAGGAAGGGTTGTGTAAATATTGCAACGGTGATAAAGAATGGGAAGAAAGAAAGAAAAAGTGGTTAAATGATGTCAATTAAGGAAAAATATGAGAAGATTCCTTATAGGTCTGAATATACTTATAACACTTTATGGAATGATTATAAATACAAATCTTTTCATTTTAAATTCCAAAAATTCAACGATAGATTTGTAATGGAATTAAACAAACTTCGCTTATGTTTTAATACACGTCTTGAACGCTGTTTTGTGTTAAAAGTGACAGGAGAACGAAAATAACACTTGACAAAAATTATAACCTGTGATACAATAACCTCAGTTCTAACATCAAACCTTTAATCACTTTGGTAAAAAAACATGAATCCAAGAAAACTAACTTTCACAAAAAATTTTGATTCGTTATCTCTTTCTATCATGTTCTCAGAAACCATTGAAGTTCAATTTTATGAATCTTGCAAGCCACAATCCTATCAGTTTGGAATTGTCGAGAAAAAGAACGAAGAAGAAGATTTACCTTTTGTTGTGAATCTTTGTTACAATGACAAAACTTATAAACTAGGAGGATTTGTAATGCTAGAATTAGCAAAAGAGTATTGTTCAAACATGCGAACAGAAACATTAAAGCAATTTCTAATAAATTACAAAAACTAACATTTCTTAACAAAACAAGTAAAAAAAGGAAATAAAACATGAATTTAAGAAGTGAAATTATCTATCAAGCCAATCTAACACCAAACACTTATGTGTCAGAAATCTACAAGAATCTGAAAAAGAGGGGCGTTGAGACAACTGAAGAGTATATTTCAAGATGTTTGAAAGATAAAGGCTTTATGGTTAGGAATGGGATTTGCTATAATCCTGTAGAAGAATATTTTGTGAATAAACAATATCTTGATAGGAAATATTGGAGAACTTATAAACAAGATATTATTGAAAAATCCAAGAGAAACAATGATTAAGACCAAGTTTGTTGGAACAGGTTCTGTGAGAAAAGTGTTCAAATGTGAACAGAAAGATTCAGGAAACCATGTTGTGTGTTTGTCTTCAATTGTTGCGATAAAGTTGAGAGATGGAACCAGAATAAAGTTTTTAAGAGGTTCAAATAACATTAAGTTGAAAAACATTTGACATTATGAATCTAATTTTGTATATTGAAGTTGTTCGATACAGAAAACCTTTCATCTAACGGAGAAAACAGGTGAGATTTAAATTGTGGAATGGAAACTGTGTAGTTTATGATTTTTCAACAATAACAAAAGTTTTTCCTAGTTTGGAATCAGAGAATGCTGTAAAATATTATACTCAAAACGACAAAGATAGCTACACTACAACGATTTTGAAAAACAAAGAAGAAGTTAAGAGGTTTATTGGTGCGTATGAAGAATATGTGATGTTGAAAAATTTCCCGCCTCAAACAGAACGTTCAATTGAAATAGAAATTGATTTACCAAGTGAAGAAAACAAAGCGTTGAATCAGGAAAATGAGTATTTGAACAAAGAGGTTCAACTTCTTTCTGAAAGGATTAAAGAAACAGAGTCTCTCCAAGAATCACATAAGGCATTGAAAGAAAGTTTTGAAAAACAAAAAGGAGAGTTGGTTGAACTTAAGAACAAATGCAATCTTTTGTTAGACAGTCTAATAGAATCTCAATTGTCAAAACAAAATGAAACAAAGGCTGAAGAAGGTTTCTCTTCTACTTCTGTAGAACGCAAATTGTTAGATAAATTATCAGAAGGAAAGGAAATTCGTAGTTATCTTGATTCAAACAACAAACTTCACTTTTATGTTTATACTGATGCCGAACCTGTTATCGGTGATTTGGTCGAAATCGTGAAAACAATTCGAGAATCAGGTCAGATTCATCAGGTTGTTGACAAATCAGGCGCGTGGATTTCAACAGAATCGGTGTCTAAAGATGGAATTTCAATGCTTCATTGTTCATTTGGAACTTACAAAACAATCAAACTTCTCTAAGACAACAAACTATTCAATCTTAAAACTAACAAAACCCTGATAGCATTTCACAGCTTGTTTCCAGGGTTTTGTTTTTGCTGGATAGGGCAACGAAAATGTGTGAGTTTATAGTAGCTTGGGTAGGAAAGTGCAACAAAGAATCACAAGAAAAATTTTGCAAACAACACAAAGATATAGAATGTAAATGCGGAAAACAAGCCACACATGAATGTTCACAGACAAGTCAGTTTGTTTGTGGGAAACCTTTGTGCAATGAATGTAAGTGTGATTGTGTTTATAATGGTTATAGAGAAAGGTTGTTAATAGAACTGATTTCTCTTGGTTTCATACAAGGAACAAGCGAGTTTTGCAAAGATAACGGAACAGAATCTTCTGTTATACTGAAGTTCTTTAGAGAAAGAAAAGAGTTTTTGGATTCTGTTTTAGTGATTTACGATGATGAAGAATTTAACGAAGAACAAAAAAAGAAGAAAATACTTGACAAATTTTCTGAGAAAAGTATATTGGTGTCAAGTTCACAGTACGAGAAAATATTCGGCAAAAACTCTTTGCTCAAGTTTTCTCAGCAATTCATAAAACTTTATTATCAAGGTTAAAGTCGATGATTGATGTATCTGAAACAAGAGAACACTTAAATGAAACTCTTCAAACGGTTTTTGGAATTTCTTTAAACGAAATCATTCAAGAAAATCCTGAAATCGTTGAAGAGGAATTGCAAGCAGCAATTTCAATGGACATGGAAATCTCTGAATTAGCTGAACATATGTATGAAGTTTATCAAGAACTTACAATAGTCTCTGAATACAACGAAAGAGAAAAAGAAGATTATTTGTTCAGTGGCTTGTTTTTTTGTCAACGTTAAATATCAAAAGGTGAATTCAATGTCTTTGCGAAAAGAGTATAAAATGTTTGCTCTCGAAGTTTTCGACGAAAGAGTTTCAGGTTATAGAGGTTCTATGGATGTCACAACATCTTATGTCTTAGAAGAGGTAGAATTGCCTTATAAAATTTCTAAGGATTTGGAATCTATTGAAGAATACATTGAAAAAGAGAAGATGCGCAATATTGTTATTTTGCCAGTTTATTCTTATTCTTATGATTGAAAAAAAGAGTTGCAATCTTTGAAGTAATTTGTTATAGTATATTCATCAACAAGGACTCTTAGCTCAATTGGTTAGAGCATGTGACTTATAATCGCAAGGTTTCGGGTTCAAATCCCGAAGGGTCCATTCACCTCCACACCAAAACAAAAAGGAAAAAAACATGTCTGAATTCAAAACCGACAATTGGATTAAAAAAGAAAACGACCAAGAACTTCTTTTGGATGAACTTGACAAAAGAAAATTCAAAGTAGGCGATTGGGTTAAAAAGAGAGAAATTCAAAAAACTTTTAAATGTGAAATTCATAAAGAAAAATGGGATGAATTACCAGATTGCTTTCAAGTTGAAAAAGTTACAAAATATTATGTTTATGGCCCAAATGACTTTGGGTTTATGCCAAGTAGATTTGAAAAAGTTGAAAATCCAAATAATGAGTCAAAGAAAACACAGGACAATGAGAACGGTAAACTCTGGACAGTTTCTTTTGACTTGCCTTTGCCAAAGAAAGCAAAGGAGAATGAAATGCCTGAATTAAAGATTGGCGATGAATTTGAAGTTGTTTGTGGGTTTTACAGTGAAAAACACGAAAGGTTTTGTACAAAAGACATAGTTGTTTACGAAGGAATTTGTCCTAAAAACGAAAGTCGCTACCGCTTTCATTGCAAAGCGAACAAACTGAAAACTTTTACCCTTCAACCAAAAGATGTTCGCTATCACCTAAAACAGAGTAAAAAAGACATGAAATACACTATCGAACAAATCAAGTATCTTCAAGAAACATATAAAAACAAAAACTGTCACCCTGATGTAAAAGAATTTATCTCAAAAACTCTTGAAAATCAAAAAAGTTTATATAGAAAAGAGTTTTTTCAAGGTTTGAAAGAAGATATCGATATGTTTAATCGTACAATGCCACATAGTTCTTCAATTTTCCCAGAAAACAAAGATTATAATGTTATAAGGTTTATGTTCAAAACAGGAAAATATTATATCAAACTTGAAGAAAAACACTTGTTGTTAGAGGTTGTAGAAATTCCTTATCAACAAGGTTTATCTACGAGATTTTCTACAATGGAAGAAATTAACTTCTAATGCCTGACAAACAACTTCTTTGTCCAGAATGTCATAGAAACACCACCGACTTTCAAAAAATGATTGCTCAAATTGAAAAAAGAGGAATCTTAACTGAATGTGGTGTTTCCATCAAAAACAACAACATTTATCTAGAATGCAATCTTTGTCACAATAGATTTCCTCAGAAACACGCCAAAACTCAATCCTAACAACGATTTTAGACAAAAAGGTATGTCGGTTTGTGTAACTAATAAATCGTTGCTAGGATTGATGTCAAATAGGTTAAATACATGAGTGGAATTAAGATAAGCAAGTTGTGTACCATTTTGCCAAAATCAAAAAGAGCAAAAGAAAGAGTTAAACAACACGGTCAAGAGTTTCTTGTTCAGGAAGAATATTTTGATAGGATTTTGGTGAAGTCTGTTGATAAAACATGGAATAACAAAACTGAACATTGGTTGGGATGGTTCACTTCAAAAGAAGCAAGTTGGTTTTTTCAAGTAGAAAAAAACTGAAGAAAATAGTTGACAAGTTTGGATTAGTTTTGTATATTGTTCGTGTCGATAAAAAAACATCTTAAATAGGAGAAAAAAGATGTCTGATTTTAAAGTTGGTAGAATTTATGAAGTACAGAGTAAAGTGTCAACAACTTTGGACACTTGGAATCCAGGAGATAAACTTGAACTCTTTAGGAAAACTGACATTGGTAAGAAGAATAAAGAGTTTTGTTATGAGTTTCGTTGTGTAAAAAATCCTGTTTTGCAGATGAACACAATTTACCCTGAGTGTTATTTCGATTCCAATATTTTTACCTTTAAAATAGGAACAAAACTTAAGAAAAAGAACTTCAAAAATATTAAAAAATTCAAAGAGGATTTGGAAAACAATGGCCTCTTTCTAATAAATTGGAATAAATTACCTGAACACTTGATTGTTGAATATAGTTGTTTTCAAACATATAACAAAAAATCATTTATTGAGTTTGAAAACAACTATTATTCTTGGAATCCTGAATGGTTTGAAGAAGTTGAAGGCGAAATCTCAGAAAACACTGAAAACAAAAACAAAGAGGTGTGTGAAATGAAGCCTAAATTTAAAGTTGGCGATGAAATTATTCTTGTTGATAACTCTTCTCCGTGGTGTTGCGGCGACCTTAAAGAAAAATTAGGGGAATCTTTCAAGGTTACGAAGGTGGAGAAACTAACACACAAGCAAGAAAACAGCAATTTTGAATATGAAGTTGAAATGGAAGATGGAAAACATGAATGGGGCTTTGAATCTTGGTTTGAATTGAAAACACAAGAAAAAAGTGAAGAAACAAAAAAGGAAAAAGAAATGAAAAAAGTTTATGCAAAAATGATTTCCGTAGATTGTGAAAGAGACCACGGAAAATACCTGAATCAAATTGCAGAAGTTTTGTCAGAAGAAACATCACCTTTTGACTACAATGTTTATATCGAAGTAAAGTTTAAAGATGGTTATTCTACTAAATTCCTTAAGGAACGTTTTGAAATTCTTGAAGATTATAATCCTGAACAACATACCTTTCAGAAAAACGAACAAGTTATCCTTACAAAAGACTTGGAAAGTTACAAGAAAGGCGATGTCGGGGTTGTTACCTTTGTCTCCAAAGAAAAAGAATTGTTGATTGTTGAAATGGAGGAAGGGATTCACATTCCTGTTCAGATGGAGGAAGCAAGAAAACTAACTGAAAAAGACCTAAAGAAACAAGAGTCTGAAAAACTTGAAAAAGAGTTTCAACAGCAAACTGAATTGTGTAAGAAAGAATTGGTTCAACTTTTTGAACTTCAAATTTATGAGTTGAACAATCGAACAAGAGATTATGTTGAACAAAATAAAGATAAGTTTTTTGTGAAGTATGCTGAATTGTGTCAAAAGATTGCGTTTTACACTGAACCAAATCTTTATCGTTACAATGACAATCTTTTTCTTGATTGTTTGTTGAATTCGATGAAAAGACTTGAAGAAGTTATTGAAGAAACCAAAAAGCAAGAAGAAAAATATATGGAGAATTACAAAACAAAAGAAATCAATATCAAAACTTTAAAATCTTTGCTTGACAAATATTCTTACCTGAAAACAAAATATCGAAAATAACACTTGACATTGTGAATCTAATTTTGTATAGCATTTCCATAAACAATAAACATCTTAAAAAGGAGACAAAAGATGTTAAAAGCCTTTAAAAAGCGTTACAGCAACAAAAAAGAACAAGAAAAATATGTAAAAACCTGGAAAAACTCAAACTTGTCTCAACAAGAGTTTTGTGCTAAATACAACATCAAATATCATACGTTCAGAACTTGGGTGAGTCGCTACAACAAACGTTTTAAAGAACAAAACCTTGAACAAAACACAAAAACAATCTTAATCAAAAACAAAGGTCGTATTATTGAAATTCCATATTCTAAAGAATCTCTTGAAATCATCTTGAATTCAAAATAACATCTCCCACAATCAACCTCAGATACTTTCCTCACTCAAAACCTCATTTAACCTATCAAATATCAATTCTCAGAACGATTTCAAACAAAAACATGCCAAACCACTTTCAAACAATCAAAGCGCTTTAGAATCGATTTATATGAAAGTTTGAATTAAGTTGAAAAAAGACTTGACGTTTTTGTTTTGATTACCATAATAAAAGACAAGAAGTGAAAAGAACAACAGTCTGAACAAAAGGGAAAGAATCATGAATATTGAAAAAATAAAAACCGAACTGGATAGAGTGTGTCCATCTGACCCAAAAATGTATGACAACTTTTTTGTTTACGAACATAAGGAAAAGAAAGGATACTGTGTTGTTAGCGATGGTGAATACTGTGCCATAGGGGAAACTGAAGAGATTTTTAAAGCAATTCGCACATTAGAAGATTGTGAAATTCCCTCAAGAAAAGCATGGGAATCAGTTTGGAACGCTCTTTGTGATTTTCCTGAAGAATAAAACTAACAACACTTTGAACGAAAGGGAAAAAAACTATGATGCAAGTAAAAGCAAAACATGATTGTGAAATTAATTTAGTTTATGAACACATGGATACCATATCCATGATTCTCGTAGAATACGATGAAAAACTAAACACACTTCGAGATTTTGATAAAATAAAACTTTATCTTTCTGAAGAAAATGAATTTATTGAATGTATTTTTTTGGGATTGAAAAGTAAAGATTCTAAACATTGGAACAACGATAAAGAATTTTGGGATGAATATGATTATTGGAAAGAACAAGAATATATTGAATCTCACTTAACTGAATCACAAAAAGAAAATTTTTAACTTTCTCAAAAAAAGAGTTGCAACTCTCAACTTAAATCCGTATACTATAGACAACGGGGCAATTCAGCCCAAACAACAGAACGGAGTTTAAAATGTTGCATCAAATTTTCACAGTTCCTTTGAGTGTAAAATTGGGATTCGAAACAAAATTAAAGGAATTAAAAAAGAAAGCAGAAAAACTTAATGTTGTTTTTGAGTATAATTGTTCCGAACCTTTTGAAATAAAACATCCCAACCCTCACATTGATGAAATGATAAGAGTCTATGATTTTCACGTTTCTTTCCAAGAAATCAAAATTCCTGGTTGGAAATTTCTTGGAAAAATTGAACATCTTAGTGAACTAGGAAATGTTCTTTCTCTTGTTCCCAATTCACCAAAGATTCCAGAAGAATATAGAACAATTAATCAAAAATGTGATTACTGTGAACAGAAAAGACACCGAATTAAAACTTTTATTCTTCAAAATGAAAGCGGTGAATTTAAACAAATTGGTTCAAATTGTCTTAAAGATTTTATAGGTCACAATCTAAATCAATTGTTTGGCTTATCAGACATTCATTATAAAATTTCAGAGTTTGGTGATTTGTTAGAAGAAGGTTTTAACTCTATCCCCAAAATGATAGAAACCTTTGAATTCCTCTCTTATGTTGCTTCTGAAATAGAACAACATGGTTTTATTTCCAACAAAGAAGCATATAACACTGGCAACATGTCTACCTCCGATTATGTTTGGTTTGCTTTGACAAATCCAAAAGAAAAGAAAAAATTAAATAAACCTCAAGAAAAACATGAATTTCTTGCATCGCAAGCTATAAAATGGGCGCAAGAAATAACAGAAGAAGAAACCAAAGAAAGTGAATACCTGCACAACATAAAAGTCTTGTCAAATCTTGAATTGTTAGAAAGCAGACATAAAGGATTTGTTGCTTCGATTGTTTCCTCTTATCAACGCAATCAATCAAAAATAATCGAACAAGAGTTGTTTCAAAAGTCTGAGTTTTTCGGGGAAATCAAAAAAAGAGTAAAAAATATAACTCTTCAGTATCATAAAACACTTGTTTTTGATTCCATATATGGAACAACACGTTTTCACTTTTTCTTTACTGAACAATATAACTTGATTGTATGGAAAACAGGAAAAGGTTTATATGAATATGATTTACAACCTGGAAAGTCTATTGTTGCGGATTTCACACCCAAACAACATCAAAAACATAACGGAATAAATCAAACCGTTGTAAGCAGAATGAAGATTGAATAATTTTTTTCATCTTTCTTAAAAAAAGAGTTGCAATCTTTGAAGTAATTTGTTATAGTATATTCATCAGGCAATCAAACTAACAACACTTAATTGAAAAGGACAAAACCATGTCTTACCAAAAACAAAATCTTGAACATTTGATTCACGACTTGGAAGTTACCATTACAAATAATAGTAGTTTGTACGATTCTTTTAAGATCGCTCTTGAACCCATGTTTAAAATGTGGGAACGAAAAAAGCCTAACAGAAAAAAAAATTATAAAGATTATCTTAAAGTCTACAAGAGAGGTATGAGATTCATTTTTCTCTGGGTTGTCTATGGAAAAAACAAATATGAACTAGAATTTAAAACGCCTGGGAAATTTTCAGAATACGTTTGTTACAAAGTCGCTGAAAACATTGTTGACCATTGGATAACTGAGTTTGAACTAGGAAATCACCCTTTCTAGTTTTCTAATTTCTTTCTATCCTCCACACACATCACAATAACAAACCAAAGATGGTACAATCATGTCGATAACAGAGTTTAAAAAAAGAATGAAGGTTGGCTCACAATGGTTTTTTCGTGCTAACTGGTGTCTTAGTCCTGTTCAAAGAACATGTACGATTTCACAAACAAAAAACTTTGCTTTGACAAGTGTAAGAAATCCACAAGAAAACTCATATTGTGATTTTCCAAAGAAAAAAGAAGCAATCATCACAATGGAAAACAATAAAATAACTGTTAAAATCACTCATGATTGCGGTTGGCTGGAATACAAAGAAGTTTAAAATACACAAAAAAACATTTGACACTTTTGTTTTAATTCATATAATGAAAAGTGTCAAATGTTAAACACCTTTCTAATCTTCTAAATTAAAGGGTTATTGTTATGACAAAGTACAAAGTAACATTTAACGAAAAAAGATTCTTTCCATCTACTAAACACATTTGGGATAGAACATTTGGGAGAGATAAAACTTTCACTATTGTAGAATCAGATAGTGAAGAGAACGCAATCAAAACTATTGCAACTGAAGAAAGAATAAATCCTTTTTATCTTGTTGCATTTGAAATCAAATAACCAAACAAACTTCTAAATTAAAGGAACGTTACCATGTCCCACGATACTCACCTGGAATTAGCAAAATCCGAACTATCTGACAAACCTACCTATTCAGTTTGTTACAAACATGATTCTATCAATGATTTTGTAGAGTATTCAAAAACTGAAGAGGGACAAAAATATCTTCCCCAGTTTGCAAAATTAGGTGGGATTTTGTATGACACATATCTTGATTCTTACATAGGTAACGTCGTGGAAGGAAACGTACTATTGCAATCTGACTATAGTGCGATTGATGGATTCCAAAGCGAAAATTATAAAGGTTATCGTGTTTATTCACCCGGAAAACATACTAGATTCTTTAACTTAAGTCGATTCAACGATGCTTTGGATTATTTTATTGAACAGATGAAAGAAATCGGAGAATAAAAAAAATAAAATAATCTTAAAAAAGACTTGATTTCTTAATCTCGATTTGCTATAGTTCAGTTATCAAACAACAACACTCAAACATGAAAAGGAACAAAATCATGGGAACAAGCTACGACTTGAAAGAAGAATCCTGGTATATCGAACGACAAACAAATATGAACATGTTGGAAGCGGGGTTTACTTGTACTCTTATGTTCGTCCAAAGTGTAGAGGATTTTAATCCTGATTCACCAGATTCCAGTTTTCTTGATAACGATATTTCAATCAGTTCTTTCTCTGAAGACTCAATTCGTGAAATTCAAAAACTGGTCAACCGTTTTGAGTCCAAGATTGATGACTTGGAAGAAAAATACGAACATGAATATTCTCAAGAAGAATTAGGTTACTATCTTTATATGATTCTAACAGGGCAAGGTGTCTGTATCACTGATTCAGATAGTTCTGATTTTGCTCAACAATTCCGAAAAACGTTTGAAAACGAATATATTGAATGCTATTCCTATATCGAAGATTCTGAAGATGACTATGTTGTTCATGTTGAATTTTCGGGATAACAAAAAAAGAAAAAAACACTTGACAACAGCATAATAAAAACGTATCTTCTTTCCATCAGGACAATCCAGTCCAAACAACTCAAACGGAGTTATAATCATGAGCATGAACATCGTAACATCGCAAAGCGAAATCCCCAAAGCATACGCCTATGTCACTGTCATCGATAAGTTTATGTCAGGGTGGGGCCACGCACGTGGCAAAAAAAACAAACTTATATTTGTTTGTGAAAACTACAAAGAAGTCGATATCGTTTTTAAAAACTGCCAAAACCGCGATGATTTCATATATGTTAATTTCTGCAAAAACAAACCCAAACTACACTCACACCAATTAACACAAGTGAAAACAAAAGAAGACTACCCAAACTTCTATAAACCAAACGCTTTCTAACTTTCCCAGGCAATAAAAAAACAAAATATAACAACAATGATTAATAACATAACAAACTTAATCATTGTTGTTATATCCACTAAACCATACAACCCAACATAAAGGAAATCCCTTAATGTCACAAATCAAATCAAAACTTCACAAACAAAGAATGTCAAACTTTGAAAACAAACAAGTAAAAGGGTTCATTATCACACAACCATACCAACCCTAAGCATTAACATTTCTCTTGTACCATAACCAAACCCTCACTTTTTTTTGCCGGTCCCTCGAAAAATCCAAACATTCCACATACATAAAACCAATCTAACTCCCATTTCAAACACGCAATATCATAAAATAACTTATCATCACATAACACTCAAAATCCCTTAAACCCTCAATACACAAAGAAAATATAAAAAGTTTAAATTAAAGTGAAAAAAGAGTTGACAAACTGATTTAGATTTTTTATATTAAAACAGACAAAACAACGGCTCAAAACTCTTTAAAAAAGTCTGAAAAAGACTCTAGAAAGGAACTAAAAGATGTTTAAATTGAAAGATTTTGAGGTTATCGGACACGGAATCGAAAACTCGCAATATTTCCAAGGTTGCGGAACAACAAGGCGGTTCAATGAGGTTATCACGGGCTGTGGATTCAGTGAAAAAGAAGCATTTGACGACGCTATTGAACAAATCTGTATGACGTGGGAAATTGACCACGCAAGCCTTGAACCACTCGAAAAAGAATGTGAAAAAGCAGATGACAAAGATGTTGATTTTTATCTTTGTCCAGAGGATTGTTTTGATTCAGAGGATTCTTTTGATTCAGAGGATTCTTTTGATTCAGAGGATTGTTTTGATTCAAAAGAATGTTACTTCTATGTTTCAATTCGCTTCAATCTTTCCAGGAATTAACAGCTTGGTTTTTTTGATACTTCGCTTTAACAAACTTTGAACTAACTAACTGTTTTCATTCAACTTAATTTTTTTTGATGTTTTCTGTAAAAAAGAGTTGACAAACGGTTAAGAAAACAGTATCTTCTAATCATCAGGGTAATTCAGCCCAAACAACAGAATGGAGATAGAACCATGAACAAGAAAGATATGAACGTAGCAGTTGGACAAGGAAAACTCACAAAATCTGACTGTGTTAGGTTACTAGCGAGCGCAACCCACAACGGCTTCGTTTCAGAGATTCAAAGAAACATTCCACATCAATGGAAACTCAAACCATCCCGCGTGAAGCGTATCCTGGCCCGTTCAGGGTATAACGTTTCTAACCGTTCCGACCTTTACACCGCTCCATCTTTCTACCAACCCAACAATTAACCTTCATTTTTCATCATTTTCTTATGCAATTCTTATCAATTTATAACCAAAAAGATAGGGTTGCATAAACTCTATTTTCTAACTTTCTCAACAATATCAAGCTGTTATCTGTTTTTGTCAATTTTGATGATTTTCAGTTTGTCAAAGCATGTTCAAATAACAGCCTTGTAACAGCTTGATATTGTTGAGGAAAAACGATTATCCCTTAATATCCGAACGGTTTGAATTACTTTTGTATATCAAGGGGTTAGTTTGAAATTCATTAAAGCGAAGTATGAATTTTGTTATGGTGAAGAATGAGATTTATTGAGTTGTGAAAAATGATGGTATATTAAAGAATGAGAGAATGGAGTTGTTTTCAGTCAAAAAGTGTGCCAGGAAACAAAAAACAAAATAGTTGAAAAAAAGAGTTGCATGTTTTGTTTTGATTTGTTATAGTTTCCATATCAGGCAATAAAGCCAACAACACTTAAACATGAAAGGTTTAATCATGAAAGTAACTACAAACAATCATTGGCGTGAATTTGCTTGTCGTTTTGATGTACCTGAAAAGGTATTAAAAGAACAATTCGATTATCTAGATGAAACAGAATCAAGCGGTTTCTTCAATTATAAAGGGACGTGGCACCATACAAGCGAATTAATGCCGTGTAGTTTGGAAAAATGGGATGATTGTTTGGGTTATGGATGGTCTTGTGGGGTTGTTATAAAATATTCAAACGATGGTCGATATAAGATTGGATTCTACACATCTTAATTTTCTTCATTTTCATCAAAAAAAGCTTGATTTATTAACTTCAATTCGTTATACTATATTCATCAGGGCAATCAAGCCCAAACAACAGAATGGAGTTAAAAAATGTCTCAAGTTGAATGGTGCGTTTCTTGTGGGGAACCTACTTTACATGAAGTAGAGTTTAGAAAACACCCAATAGGCTCCGAGCACGGCTATCTTGTTTGCAATATCTGCAAAAATGGGGAATGTACTTCATGTAAAGTAGACTATACAGGTAGAAAAGTAGAGTGTAACCTACCTTCAAATGTAGAGAACAAAACAGAATGATAGTTTCTTCATTTTCATCAAAAAAAGACTTGATTTATTAACTTCAATTCGTTATACTATATTCATCAGGGCAATTCAGTCCAAACAACTCAAACGGAGTTATAATCATGCGTAAAGTAACCCGAAATACTATTTCTGCTTTTCTTAACCGTAACCAAATCACCGAAGGGAACACGTATTCTGACGGGGACTCTCTACGACTCTTTAATAACACGATTGCAAAATGGAAGGGTGATTCTCTTTTCATTACAAACGCAGGTTATGAAACTATAACTACCAAGGAAAGGTTGAATGGTATTGGACGGCTGAACAACATTCGACGTTTCTCAATCTTCCAAAAAGACTATCAATGGTTCATTCAGTTTGACCATTCCGACAAACCTGTCGCTTGGAATGGTGAATGGATTGAAATAAAATAACACACACAATATCTTGTATACCTGCTAGTCTGTTCAGTATTTTGATAATGCTGTTATTTTTCAATAGGTTAGTTTATACTTCGCTTAGGTGAACTATCCGAGTTGATAAAATCCAGGTATACAAGATATGGTGCATTCTAATCATTCTTAACTTTTTAAGGCAAAACATAAGATAGAGTTTAATCTTTTAACAGTTTATCAAATATAATGGGGTTCGGTAAAAAAAGTTAAGGTTAAATCATCAAATCACCTTAAAAAGTTAAATGTCAAAAAAACATTTGACAAACCTGTTTTGATTCCCATAATAGACAACAGAACACAACAACACTTTAACGAAAGGTAATAACAATGAGAACACAAGAACAAGTTGTTGAAATTCACGGTTTCGAGATTTCAAAGAAAACAATTCAACAGACAGGAGGCTACAACTCCCCTGTCTATGATATTCTTGAAAAACTTGAGCAAAACAAGACTGTGTTGTTTTCCTTGTTCACTGGCGCGGATATGTTGATTGATGATTTGGAAAGTATCGGTTGTTATGTCTTTAAAGACAAGTTTTGGTGTGGTGTCTTTATTGATGGGTATGACGTTCTAGAGATTGATGATTGAACTAATCTATATCCATCCTAGGGATTATACTTCTCCATTGGTGTCCCTAGGATGGATATATTTTTTCGTTTTCTGTAAAAAAAGGGTTGCATCTTTTGTTTTGATTTGTTATAGTTCAGTTATCAGTCAACAACACTCAAACATGAAAGGTAACGACAATGAAACGCCTCAGTTATACCACAAGCAAAGAATACAAAAATAGTTCCGATTATAACCCAAGCATCAAGGTTCATTGTCGTTATAAGCAGCAAGATATTGAGTTTTTCATTAATGCCGGTATAAGAGACAACGTTTCGATTTGGTATGATAATGATTGTATCTGCGTTCTTTCCTGGAATAGAGGATGGAACTATATCGGCCTTCAATTGTTTGATTTTCATCAAGCCTATGATAGCGTTGTAGAATATGATTCAAACTTTCTACAAGGTGAGGAAACAGATTGCAAACTTGGGAAAAATTGGGGTGAATACCAGGATTATACACTCCGAAAAAAAATGTTTAAACTTCTGTAAAAAAGACTTGACAAGCGGTTAAGAAAAACGTATCTTCTTAACAACGGGGCAATTCAGCCCAAACAACACTCAAACATGAAAGGGTTCTATCATGTCCACATTCAAGACAATCATCGAAAACATCGAAACCAAACTTCAAGAAAACGCTGAGAAAAAAGCAAAGTGTCTTGAAAAGCCATATCTCTCAGCTTGGTTCAATACAATCCTCGAATTCGAAAATGTCCATAACTTCTATGAATCTCTAAGGTTGCGCCTTGAAACAACAAACAACAATCACAACAACCTTTTCAAACGCGATATGAATCAATATGATATGCTTCAAGTTTATCAACTCCATCTTGAATCTTACAAAGACAAATTGTTGCAAAATTTATACACCGATGATTCTACAAACCAAATGGCAAACGCCGTTGGACAACAACAACGTAGCTTTGCCTCTCACATAGTTCAACAACAAGAATACAATTGGGTAAAACTGACACAATAAACCTCTTGTCCTTACGGGTTTACCAGATACTCCATGAGCGCCCATAAGGACCCTTAGCTTAATTGGTTAAAGCCACCCGCTCATAACGGGTTGATTGTAGGTTCAAATCCTATGGAGTCCACTCATTCAATAATCATGCCAACTTAATTTCTTTAACTTTCTTCAAAAAAAGAGTTGCAACCGTCCAACAAAATTCGTATACTTAAATCACCGGGGCAATCAAGCCCACAAAACTCAAACGGAGATAAAGTTATGTTTTATCGTTTAACTGACAACAAAAAGTTTAAATATGAGATTCAATTCACTCAAATTCAAAGAGTGTCAGATGGTCAATTAGGTGGCTGGATTGAATCAGAATCGAATCTCGCTCAAGATGGTAGTTGGATTGGCGAAAATTCATATGTTTTTGGTTCTGCTGTTGTATACAACAACAGCAGTGTATTCAATAGTACCGTAGAAAACAGCCTTGTAGAAAACAGTGCCATATCCAATAGTACCGTAGAAAACAGCCTTGTAGAAAATAACTGTGTTGTCTACGACTCTCATTTTGTCAACAGCTGTGTAAAAAATAGTCTAACCGTATCCAATAGTATAGTGGAAAACGAAATTCTTAAAACAAACCCATTGACAGCGAACCCAGGAAAGCATCCAATTACAGTATGTGATGAAAAAACAGCGGTTGGCAATAAAGTTTACATTCATGATTATTGGTTAAACAATATTGTTGAATTTGGAAAACAACACAGTTATTCTGATGATGAAATTGAGTTATATTTGTCGGTTATGACGCTATTAATCAATCAGAAGAAAAAAGAGTTGCATGTTTTGTTTTGATTTGTTATACTTAAATCATCACCGGGGCAATAAAGCCCACAACAACAAAGCGGAGTCAATCATGAATTTATACGAATTTCATATCGATGGAAAATCCGAAGGTCTGCATTTTTTCTTGTGTTCTAAGTTTCACTGGTTAAAAAACTGGAGTCTATTAGAGTTGATTGAGTTGCTAGAAGAATATGGTGTTGAGTGGAACAATACAACTCGACAGGAAGCAACCGAAGCAATTCAAAAGTATATTGAAGATTTTCACTCAACTTAATTTCTTTAACTTTCTTCAAAAAAAGAGTTGCAACCGTCCAACAAAATTCGTATACTTAAATCATCACCGGGGCAATCAAGCCCAAACAACAAAGCGGAGTCAATCATGTTGAAAAAGTATGACCTAAAAGACGTCCGTTACCATGAAAACATGGTAACATTGTCCAAGGCCGCATGCTATGGGCTTATGTCTCACGAAGATGTATATTGGTACGAAACCGAGGCATGGCGGGAAGACGTTGAAGACCAAGCCAAACTATTTCACAATGTCGTGGAATATTTGGAACTACGACAAAAAGAAGGACTAACGAAATACAACCTTCAAAAACTTGTAGAGGTTGCTCTGGACAATCCCAAGGCTTTCAAAAATCCAAGTTTGCTAAACAATGTTCAGTTCGATATTGTTTAGAACCGCTTGGATTGTAGGTTCAAATCCTATGGAGTCCACTCATTCAATAATCATGCCAGTTTAATTTTCTTTTCATCCATCAAAAAAAGAGTTGCAACCGTTCAACAAAATCCGTATACTTAAACCATCAAGGGCAATTCAGTCCACAAACACTTTAACGGAGTTAATCATGTCTACTCAAGTACAAACCTTTATCGATATGGTCAACAGTGAAACTGGACTCCTCGCAACCCACCTTGTGGGTCGTTCCGTTCTTGTTCGATATGTGTGCGAGGATGTTGAATGGCAAGAGTATCTTTCTATCCTTGAAGGCATGACTCACAAAAACAAAGCGGTAGGCAACGGTCATCTGTTTGTTGTCGAACCGCCTGGAAAAATTGAGTACAACGGTTGCTTGTTGAGATCCCACCCAATTGACAACTTAGCAAACACAAATTCCAGTGCGGCGATGCAAGAGCCGCTAGGTTGGTAGCAATTATCATGCCAACTTAATTTTCTTTCCATTCTTCAAAAAAAAGGTTGCAACCATCAACTCAAATTCGTATACTATATTCATCAGGGCAATAAAGCCCAAACAACAAAGCGGAGTCAATCATGTTGAAAAAGTATGACCTAGCAGACGCCAATTGGCACGAAAACATTGAGACAATGATAAGGGCCGCGTGCTACGGCTTGATTTCTCACGAAGATGTATATTGGTACGAAACGGAAGCGGACAATGACCATTTGGGTCACACCGCAAACCTGTACTACGAAATCGTGGAATACTTGGAAGAACGTTGTGCAGTAGGCATCCTTCAGTGTAACTTTCAAAAACTTGTAGAGGTTGCGCTAAGCAATCCAGAAATTTTCGACAACCCAAAGATGTTAGACGATGTTGAATTTGATTTCATTTAGAGGTAAAGTAGCCTAACTTTTGAAGGTTGACCCCCCCTACCCCCTGGTAGCCCGGAATATGGGCCTAAGAGGAATGGTAGGTATTGGAGGTGTGGTCTGACCCACTCACATTTCGCAGCAAATTTTTTAACTCTATGAAAGAATGTAATGACTTGTTATGAAATTATTTTCAGGTGAAAAAGTAAAAAAGTTTTTTTATATTGCGTTGTGAAAAAATTTCGGAAAAAAATTTTTAGGTTATGGGGAGAATGTAATGACTGACATGAGAGATAAGTATAAAAATTTAGTTTGGATTGATGATGATGGTGTTGCTATAATTTTGGGGAATAGCAAAGGCCATATGAATTATTTCAATTGTTTAGATTTACTAAATGGAGTCATAGGTGTTCAATCGTCTTTGACAATCAAGGATATTCAAGAAAGCGAAATAAGAGTAAAAAATAAAAGAAAATATTTTATTGACAAAAGCAGGGTAAAACCATGAGGAATATTTCTCAGTGTTATGAGAATTGTGGTGAAAGTTATAAAGAAAAGTCATCTTTTTATACATCCCGCCATGGAATAACATTAAGTTTGGGTTTGAAACAGATTTATTATAACAATGTAAAAGATAGAATTTATATATATGAGAATACAATTCAAACAATCAGAAGAAAGAAATAAAATGAGAGACATAAAAAGTTCGATTTCTGTAAAGAAAGATGTGGAGATTTGTTTTGTCAATGGTTATGTTGTCTTGTATAAAAATAGTAAAATTGGAAAAGATGGTTATACAAGAGATATAAGATTTCTTCAAAATAGAGAGTTTGTACGCTTTTCAAGTTTGCATAAGGAAAATCTATTAGAAAAACCAAGATATAGTAATATTCAAACAGTTACAAGTGTAGAGATAAATGGTTTTACAATATGGAAAGTCTCTTCTAAATGAGAAACATTAAAGATTGTTATTATCGCATAGGGAATTTATCCAATCTTTCATTGAAAGGTTTTTATGTTAATGAATATGGAAGCAGCGTTGTTTCCATTGGCATGTTAAGTAAAGAACTTCTTTTTCTCCGTAAATCAGAAAAATTAAAGATTCGTAACAACTTAAGTCAAACTTACACAAGAACCCCTCCAACTATCTCTTCAGACCCTTCCTAACCTATCAAACATCAATTCTAACAACAATTAATCAATCTTGTGTACTTTGGGTTATTTTATAAGAAAATTGCTCTTAGGATTGATTTATATTGAAGTTTTGAAAAATTATTTTGGGGGTGGTTGACAGGTTGAATTATATTTGTTATAAAGTTCTTATGATAAAGAGGAATTTTATTAACAATGAAGAAATCGAGAAGAGAGTTATTGGATTATGAGAAAAACATGTTTAAAATTAAGAGTTGGTGTGAGAAGAATGGATTGAGTGTTCAGTCAAGTGGTGAGAGAGCGGAATATGACCCTGGAGAGAAGGTTGTGTGTTATTATGACAAAACTAGGAAGAGAAAGAGGATTTATGAGTTATTGCATGAGTGTGGGCATTATTTGGTTGAGAAAAATTCGTTGAATAAGGGAGACAAGAGGTATTCAAAACAACTTGAGAGTTTGTATGATGGTCGGAAGGAGTATTCATTGGAGTATCGGATTGAGGTCTTGAGAGAAGAGTTTGATGCTTGGGAGAGGGGATGGAGATTGGGGGAAAGATTGGGTTTGAATATTGATTATTGGTGTTATAAGAAGTTTATGACAGAATCAATTGCGTCGTATTGTGATTGGATTTCAAAGAAAAACTATGAAAAAGAAAGTCAATTATGAGAAATATTAAAGATTGTTATGAAATGGATAAATCAAAATATCCTTTCCTTCAGGAATATAGTTTTAGTATTGATTCTGAAATTATAAATTTAAATGCAAAGAAAAAAGAAATGACTTTTGTAAGAGAACGAGAAAGATTCTGGGTTATTTCAAGAAGAGGTTATCAAGCAATAAAGAGAAAGAAACATGAGAAAAATTAAAGATTGTTATGAAGTAGCAAAAAGAGATGAATGGTTTTGGGATGATAATTGTTTGTTTCAGAATAATTTATGGGTTGTTATTCCTTTAAGAAAAGGAGAAATTAGAATTCATAAAAAAAATAATAAAATTGATGTGTATACAAAGAAAAACAATTTTAATTATAAAAGAATAAAACCATGAGAAAAATTAGAGATTGTTATTCTAAAAATATGTTTTGGAATCAAAAATGGAATCAAAAAGGTGGAATTTTTTTAATGAAAAGTTATGTCGGAATTAATATTTCTGGAAAGGATAGTAAAGATTATACAAGTGAAATTTTATCTCGTAGAGATATTTCTAACATCTCAATCAAAAAAATCTGATAGTTTAAATTACACTTACAAGAGAATAAAACCATGAATTTATCAAAATTTAAGAATAAAGTGATAATTCAGACTTCTGAATATGGTCATTGGGTTGATATAATTTATTCTGAGTCAGGTGATTGTCTCACTTTCTATTCTCCAAAAGATATTGTTGCGTATGGCAATATCACAAAAGAAGAAATATTATTGTGCTTAAGAGAATCAGAGGGTTTGAGTATCTATGAAAAGCATCGCAAAGAACCTTTAACTGAAGAAGAGTGGATGAGAGATGAAGAAAATCAAGGATTGTTATTATTCAAGGATAAGCACTGAATCTAATATTTTCATAAATGAAGATTGGGTTGCTTTATTGTTAAGACATAAGGAGATTCAATTTGACAGAAATGATTCTTTAATATCATTTGAGAGTACTATGACTTATAATTTTAAAAGAAAGAAGATTGATAAAAAATGCGTGAGATAAAGAAGTGTTATCGGAAATTAGAAAAGGGTGTTGATATTGTTGAAAATTATGATTTTTTTGCTTCAAATCAACATGGCAGCGCAATCTATAAAGAAAAGAATTCAATTCATATTGACGAGATTTGTAGAATAGGTAAAGGTTATATTAGAGATACAGTTTGGGATATTCATTTTTTTAGGAGAATTAAATGAAAAAAATATCTGATTGTTATGAATTAGCAAAAGTTCGTAAATCTTTCTCAGATAATTCTACACGATTTTTAAATGAAGGTTCTTTTTATGTTGATGTTAATTTTATAAATTTGAATACAAAAAAAGGAGAGTTGATTTTAGTAAGAGAATCAAATATAATTTGGGTTGATTCAAGAAGAGGTTATCAATCGATAAAAAGGAAAAAACATGAGAAAAATATCTGAGTGTTATGAAATGGATAAATCAAAATATCCTTTCCTTCAGGAATATAATCTTAGTGTTGGTTCTGGATTTACAAACTTGAATATAAAAAAAGAAGAATTGATGTTCAGCAGGTATAAAGAAGCTGTTCATATTTTTCCAGGTATAAGTTATCAATCAATAAAAAGGAAAAACCGTGAGAAATATTAAGGACTGTTATATTTCAAAAAAGAGAGTTACAATCGAAGATTATTATAATTCTTCAAAAATCAACAAATTGTTTTCAAACAAGAGTTGTTTTTATATTGATCGTAATTTTCGTGCAATAAATTTAGGAGATTATGAGATAAATTATGATGCTACTGGAGTTAGTGGAAAAGTTGGAATTCAAATCGTAGACTCACAAGGTTTTAATTACAAAAGGAAAAGATATGGAAAAAATATCTGATTGTTATGAATTAGTTAAAGGGGTTTTAAACAAAAGTTCTTTTTATGTTGATTCTAATTTTGTTTGTTTAAATACGAAGGAAAGAGAATTGAATTTCTCAAGAAAGCGAGAAAGAATTTGTGTTAATTCAGCAAAAAATTATCAATCAATAGTAAGGAAAAAACATGAAAAAATAAGTGAAAGTCATAGAATCATATCAATCGAAAAACCTTTTGAAGATAAACAAATATTTTTGAAAATAAATGGTGATTTTAATTGCTTATCTTTATCTGATTCATATTTTTCCATTTATAGAAAGTATGCACCCCCTGTAAAATACATTGGAATTTGGAGAGAACCAGAATTATTAAACGTAAAAACAAAAGTTTGATATAAATCAATTCTAACGCCACTATCTTTCTTTCCTTCAGTTTACCTCTTATTCTTCAGAAATCGTCTTTATTTTATCTAAAAACGTGCTTTATGGAAACAATTTCAGAGAAACTAATTATCGCAAAAAGTAAAAGGTGATAATTAGATGGAATTGTTGAATGAGATTAGTAAAGAAATTTACAATCACATTAAGGATTATATGTTGCGTGTTTCCGAATACGATAAAACATTTGACAACATATTTGGCAACAAGACAAGGATTATATTTCAAGGCGAAAAAGAATCCAACGAAACAATTTTATTAACTCAAGAATTTTTATCTGCAAACGGCTGGAGTTTAGATAAACAAAATCAATTAGTTTCCAAGCAGATGAAAATAGAGATTCCTAAAGGTCCAAAAAAAGGACAAGAAATAACAAAATCTGTTAAGATAAAGTTGTCAAAAGTTTTATCTGAATATATTCGTTTATTTTCTCAATATCTCGATAATTCCGAAGAAGAAAAAGATGAGAAAAAAAGACGGAGTTTCTTTCCTTATGATTCTGGAATTGAGGATTATCGAATAGAAAGTCGCCTTCGTCAAATTAAAGATTCCATTGTTCCGTTTTGGGAAGAAAAGGGAGAGTTGGCTAAGAATTCAAAAGAATCTGATAGATATTACATAATTTTATCAAGAAATCCGGTTGATGTTTTAAGAATGAGTGATGCAGGTGATATTCACTCTTGTTATTCAGAAGGCCGTGAGTTTCATCGTTGTGCAATTTCTGAAGCAAAGGAAGGTGGGATTGTTGCTTATAAGATTTCAGAAGAAGAATATGAAAAACTAGATGACTTAGATTCTGAAGAAATCTTTAAGGATGAAAAACGTGGTGTTGAAGGGATTGTTCCTGAGAAAAGAGTATTGGTTCGCAAGTTTGTTAATAATGAAGACAATATTAAATTAGCTGTTCCAGAGATTAGGATTTATGGTTCTGGTGGATATTCTGAAGGCAAAGATTATGACTTTTATTCTTCTCTCAGAAAAAAATTAAATGAATTGCAAAAAGAAGAAATAAAAAAGGTTGATGAAAATACTTTCTCGAATTTTGTTCGTTATGGTGGAACTTATTCAGATACATCTGATGGAGAATTGTTTTATAAATTTACAGGCAAAAAAGAACTAAAACAATTTGAAAGAGAAAATGTTGTCCATGAGCAAGATTATGAAGAAACAAGTGAATATAGAAAAATCTATGAAGATGTGATTGATGAGTTCAATAATTCATCAAAGTATATTAAAATAGAAAAACCTTCTCAAACAGATTCAAGAGTTCGTGTTTTTGAAGAAGATGACATTTATGCTGAAGCAAATGTGAAATTTTCTTCGGTGAAAGAAATTGAAGCTTCTTCGATAAAAGAAGTTAAAAAATATATTGAAGAGTTGTCAAAAGAACTTTCTGGTGATTTCGGTGGAGTCTTTCCTTCTCTTAATTTAATTCAATTTCGGGTTGAGTATCATTCTTCAGATTTTGAAGATGTGGATGTAGAATCTCCATTTCGTTATTTTATAAATGTTTTAAAGAAGGATGATGAAAAGATACAAGAAATAGTAAATCTTTCAAAAAAGAAGATGAAAGAATTTGCTGAACAATCTGGCTATATTGACATAGAAAAAATCATCTCTAAGAATAAAAATTACGATGTGTTTTATGAAGAAAAAAATGGTGCTATCTCAGTAAAAGTTCCTATGAAATTGTATTTGACCAATGATTTTGTAAATTATGTTAAAGAAAACGATTTAATAAGAGATGTAGAAAGTGTATGGAAATTTTCTAGATTAAATTCTGATAATTCAGAGTTATTGTATCAAGTATATTCCAAAATAGAAGATAAATGTCTTGAACAGGATGATTTGATAAATGAAGTTTCTTTGCATAAACAGAATTTTGATTACGAAACAAATCCTGAATATTTGAATTTTTATATGACTTTTTATTCTGAGGATTTATTGAATTATACTGAAGAAGAAACTAAAAAATTAATATCTTTTTATTCTTGTTTATCAACGAATGTTCAATTTTTAGATACAGTGTTGACAAAAACTTTTTATGATATTTTATTTGCGAATGTTAGAAGCAAGAAATCATTGAAGGAAGAAGAACCTTATCAGAGATTGATGAGAAAGAAACATCCAAAATATAAAAAGTTTTTGATTGGTTTAGGTGGACATAGAAAAAAAGAAAAAGGTTTTTCTTCTCCAGATTTTTCAAGAAGTGAATCAGCGCCGCCTATTGGTGAAAGTATTGAACTTTATGACATAGATAAATTAAAAACAAAGAAAAGTTTGTACAATAAGTTTTGGCAAAAAGACAAAATAAGGTATAAAGTCAGAAGAAAGTTATTAAAAATAGCAAATGATTTTATAAAAGAATTTCCTTTTGATGCAAAAATTTATGATATTGTATTAACTGGTTCGTTGGCAAATTATAACTGGACTGAATATTCTGATATAGATTTGCATATTTTATTAAATTATGAAGAAATAACAGATAAATACGAACTTGTAAAAAACTTCTTTGATTTAAAGAGATACGAGTGGAACACCAAGCATAATATTATTTTAAATCAACATGATGTTGAGATATATGTTCAGGACATTAACGAAGTTCATCATTCTTCTGGAGTTTATTCATTAGTTAAAGATGAGTGGATAAACAAGCCAAAAAAGCAAGCAATTCAGTTTAATAAACAAGATGTTGAGAAAAAGGTTAAGTATTTTCTTTATAGTTTATCGAAGTTAAAAGAAATGTATGAGAGTGAAAAGTATAAAGTTGTCAATAAGAAATCTGAGAAATTAATAAGTAAATTAAAGAAGATGAGAAGTTCTGGATTAGAGAAGAAAGGTGAGTTTTCAGTTGAAAATTTAGCTTTTAAGGTTTTGAGGAATGGCGGTTATATAGATGATATTTATGGTATGAAATTATCTTCTTATGACAAAGAGGTTGGAAACGAGGACTCGGCAAAGCGAGATGAAGTATAAAATAAAATTAAAGAAAGTCTTGTTGAACGAAAATAAAAGTATTTTTTATAAATTAAAGTCTTTAACGAATAGTGTATCGAAAAAAACAATAGAAATATTGAAAAATAAATTAGAATCTGGTGAATTAGAGAATTCTATTTCTTTAACAATTATGTTTTTAAAGAAGGCAATTTCTGTGTCATTAGATGGAAACTTGAGTGTCATAGAAGATGATTTTTTTGGGAAAAAAATTAAAAAACTTCCTATGGATGTTAAGAACTTTAGAATAATTTTTTCTTTTAGCAAAAGAGCGTCTGAAAAAGACATTGGTGATTCTTCTAGGTATATTGGTTCAGCAACAGCATTGAAAAGTGAAAATTTCGTTGACTCATTTATAACTCTTCCTCAGAACTTAAAAGTTCAAGATTTGTCTTATGTATATTCTAAAGTCAATAGTTTATTTATTCACGAACCAACTCATTTAATAAAAAATTCTGATTATCAAGAAGTTGGTGATTATCCTGAAAGTTTAGGTAGTGACAAACTAGATTTTGATTCATACGAAGAAGCCTTTCAAGTATCCAAAGATAATTTAATGTTGAATTATCGGTATTTTTCTCACCCTTCAGAGTTAGAAGCGTTTACGAACGAATTAAGGAAAAAGGGTGGAAATTTTGATGATAATTTAAATAATTGGTTGATGGATTATGTATACAAAAGAATCTTGACAAGCATCACTCCTACTTTAGTTTATGTAATGAAAAATCAAAATGAAAGATACCAAGAATTAAGACAAAAAATCAACAATGGTGTAAAAAAAGTTTTATTAAATCTCAAACAAAAATATTTAGAATTTGCACAAGAGCGTTATCCAGAATACATGAAAAACCAAGAACAACTAAAATGAACTTATCACACAAAAACAATATTGTCAAGATAATTTTAACAGAAAGTAAGAATCCTTCAGCAGCAGGTATTTTAGCCATTAATAAACGAAACAAAAAAGTTCTTGTTGGCAAAAGGTCTGAAAATGTTGCTAATCCAAATGTATGGGTTTTTCCAGGTGGAAAAGTAGAAAAAGGTGAATCTTATCGTTCAGCAGCAAAAAGGGAATTCCAAGAGGAAACTTGGTATGCTGGTGGTTACGAAGATTTTAACAAACTTTATACACAACAAGGTGATTACAATTATCATCTTTATATTGCCACTGTAGCAAATTTTGTACCTAGAATGGATGATAGAGAGTTTTCTGATATGATGTGGGTTGATTTCGATGAATTTCTGAAAAATGTTCACCCCAAACATCCTGAGTTGGAAAGAGAATTAAAGAATTCATCAATCCAGAAAAAGATAAAAAATTATCTTAAGAAAATAATGTAAAATGAAATTAACGATAAAAAACAAAACAAATAGAAAAGATATTACAGATAACATAAAACTGTTTCAAGAATTCTTTTCTTATGCAAAAAATAAACTCAAATTTGACAAACCTGTTTGTTTGGAATTTATTTCTTCTCAGAGCAATTCTAAGGACCCTCTAGGCAAGACTGCTTACTATGACCCTAAAAATCATTTAATCGTCGTCTACGTTGACGATAGGCACCTTAAAGACATACTGAGGAGTTTTAGTCATGAGTTGATTCATCACAAGCAAAATTGCAGAGGTGATTTTGAGGGTGTGGAGACTTTTGATGGTTATGCGCAAGAAGATGGTCATTTGAGGGACATGGAAAAAGAAGCCTATTTGTTAACTATACTTTTCCGTGATTGGGAAGACAATTACAAGAAGTCGAATATAATGGTTAGAGAGTGGGTAACAAAAAAGATAAAGAGGTTGCTGAGAGGATAATTAATGAAAAACAATAATGTATTTGATTCTCAGTATGTTTTACAGAATGCGTCTATCAATGAGTTGTCTAATCAATATAGTAGCAGTTTAGGTCAAGTTCCCTTTTTGTTGTATTCTCAGAATTTTTCAAGATTGGGTTCAATTCCTCAGATTATCAGTTCTGGAGTTGACCCTAGGATATTAATTACATTACAAGAAAGTTTACCAGGAGTTGATTTAGTGTCAATTATACAAAACATATATGAAAAAACAGAAGATGTTCAACTGACAGCAAATGAAGTTGAGTCAAATTTGATTATCGCAAACACAACAGGTTCAGCCCGAACATTAACTGTGCCTGAATTATCTTCGAATGAAGATAAATATACATTTTTGATGGTTCGTAGTGGTTCAAATTCTTTAACTTTTGCTGAAGCTGGAAGTTATCAGATTAAATATCCAAACGGAACAGGTTCCTATTCTTTTGAAAATGATGGTGATGGAGCGTGGGTTGTTTATCGAAACGATGATAGCACTTTTTATATATTTCCAAGAAGTACAGCATTAAATAGAGGGACTTACGACAATCAAATATTAACTTGGGATGGTTCGAACTGGACACCTTTTGGGTTTAGGGATACTTTTGATGTTGATGGGGACGACACAGCACTCGATGCTAGATGGGTAACAAAAACTCTTCCTGGTTCTGCAAACGTGTCTATATCCTCGAACGTTTGCACTATCACCACGGACAGCGGCGCATCGAATTCCACGATCGCCACGGGCGAGTGGGCAACTGCTCCTTTGTTTATTTCTTGTTATGCTCAACTCACAGTAGCTCCTAACACTGGTGATAGCGCACGGTTCCATTTTTACAAAGATGTTCCTAACTATCTAGGCATGGTTATTCGCAAAGATGGCTCAAACTTTAAAATTACAGCAGAGGATAGGAGTACAATTCGAGGAAACTATGACTTAGGAGGTAACATTGCTGACGCGAAGGCTTGGATTGGTGCGGTTGTAGATAAATACACGATACGCTTTCTGTACAGTCTTAACGCCGCTGATAGTCGACCCAAACATTGGGAGTGGGTCCAGCTCTACTCCGGTAACACCCCTAGTAGCATGTCAGGGGCAGTTCTTGAAATTATCGTAGGTTCTGCTGGAGGTGGAACTCAAGGTAAATTTCAAAGTATAGAAGTTGCGAGACCTTATTAATATTTTACAAACATATAAAATATCAAAGATAATAAAAATTTTATAAATTAAGGAAAAAATAAAATGGGAAGAAAGTGGAAAAAGATATTAAAACAAAGAAGAATAGACGAACAGAAAAAAAATGAAGAAGTAGAACCTGAAAAGGTTCTAATCATAGAAAAAAAAATAAAAAAAGAAGTTCCTGAATATTCTATCAACATGCTTAAGGAAGAGTTAATTGGAATTGCACAATTCCTTGAAATTGAAGTCAAAGACGATTTAACAAAAAAACAACTTGTTTCCAAAATTAAAAAATGGGAAAAAGAAAATGGATAAACTTCTGAAAGAGTTTATTAATAAAAAACTAAAGCAAAAAATCACAGCAAAAGATAAATTGCTGAGGGAATCCATTTCTCGTTTAATCCTCAGAGAAAAACAGAATGAACAAGAATTCAGTAAATATCCGGGCATTAATGTTTTGAATCGTGATGTTCTTGTTCAGATTAAAGATGATATTCACACAGCAACAAAGAGTCTTGGCGACAATACTGAATTTGTTGAATATTTTAAAAAATACGTGATTATGTATCTTGAGGATTTAATTGCAACTTCTTTTGATATTGATGATGTTGAAGATGAAATCAGCAACATTAAAACCATGATTAACGAAGTAAGACTTGAAGTTAACCCTGAAAAACCAGATAAGTCTCCTATTGATAATGAATTATTTAATTCTGGAACAGAAGAAACTGAGGATTCTATTGAAGGTGAACAAGAAGAGGTCATAAACAAACCAACTTTAGAATTACCTAGTGGTGAACCCAGAACTCAAAAAAGAAGTGAAATGGAGTTGGCTGGAGGAGGTCAACAGGATGCAAAAGCACAGGCTTTAGATTTACTGAATAATATTGATGATATTGTCATTAAAGGCTACAATAAAGTTCACGATGAGTTAAACAAAGAGTTGTTTTTACGTTATTTATTAATAAATATTTTATTACATATTGATAAAGCTCATAATGAGATGAAGGATGAACCTGAAGATATAAATGTTCCAGGTTATGAAGAAGAACAAGGTATTAATTCAACTGAAGAAGGTGTATGATGTCTTTAAAGTATGATTTTTCTGTAACAGAGTTTAAAGAGTATTCTTTAATTAAGAAATATAAAGAAAAGGGTTTAATTAACGATGAATTTTTATCTTTATTAAACCATATTTCTTTAGAAGATTTAGTTGCTCTTAAACTTGAATCGGTTATACGGTTATGCAACGGTAAGTTTTTTGGTTTTCCGTTATATCATTCTTTAAAGTCTGTAGTTGAAAAAAGTGTAACAAATATAGCTGCTTCAGTATGTCCAACAAAGAAACAAGCTGCTTTGTTTCTCGGTGTATTGGATGTTAAACTGAGGGACTTATATAAGAAACATGATATTAATGATAACTTTAAAGACAGTTAATTAATATATTAATTAACCTTCTGTTTAACTTATTTGTTTAAAGAGGTTTTATTTAAACCAGTTTAATTTCTTTTGATTTAAACTGGTTTTTTTGTATTCTCTGTATTTCTTTTCTGTTTAACTTGATTTATTTTTTCTCTTGAACTTTAGTTTTAGTTTTGATACAATGAGTTTAAAGCAGAAGTTTAATGAAACAGTTAAACTGAATTTTATTTTTCATATTTCTTATTAACCTATTAATAATCATTATACCAAAACTAAAAAAACATGTCAAGTGTCTGTAGAAAAAAACATGATTCTGTATAAAATAAATCTCTGTTGTAAAAGAGGAAAAAATTTTTATACCCTAGAACCTCTGAAGTAAAAAATGTAAATTTCTATTTATATGTGAAACCGGCTTATAATGCCAACAAAATGGAGGTTTTGAAGTAAAATATGGTAAAAAAAAATGCAGTCTTTCTTGATACAAGTTCTTTAATGAAAGACTCTGATTGTTTGTTTCTTTTTGGTTCTAGTGATGTTTTTATTTCATACAAAGTTTTAGAGGAATTAGATAATTTAAAAGAATCTTTAAATCATTCTAAATCATACAAAGCAAGAAAAGCAATTAAACAAATTAATTCAATTATTGAAAACAAAGGAAAGATAGGGAAATATAAAGGTACATTAAATTTCATATCTTCAACTGATACAATCCTTCCTCAGCAATTTAAATTAACTTCACCGGACAACATTATTTTAAATGATTTTCTTCAATTAAATCAAAACAAAAAATATAAAAGCGTAACGCTTATAACAGAAGATGTTAATCTAAAAGTTAAAACACTTTCGTTAGAATTAAATTCATCACCAATTCCTCAAAAGGAAAGTGAGGAGTTTTATTCTGGGTTAATGGAAGTGGAGGTTAATAAAGAATTAATAGATAAATTATACAAAGACAAATCAATAGAAAACTTTATCGAAGGTGAAGTTTATGAAAATCAATGTTTATCACTATCCTCGGCCACAGATAACAGTTCGGCTCTTTGTGTTTATTCTGATGGAGTGATTAAGGTTATAGAAGATTACAATAAAAAATTCTTTAAAAGAGCAAAAATGTTTGATTTTAGAACTCAAGGTCCCCCTCAGTGGTTTTCACCGAAAAATAAAGAACAACGTTATGCAATGAACTTTTTACTTGACAAAAACATTCCATTGGTTACATTATTAGGAATCTCAGGTGTCGGTAAAACAGCTTTATCCATCTCAGCAGCATTATATGAGACATTTGTTCAGCAAAACTATAAAAAGATTTTAATCACAAGACCAATTCAGCCTATGGGAAATGACATTGGATTTTTGAAAGGTTCAAAAGAAGAAAAGATGATGAGTTGGGTTGCTCCATTTATTGATAATTTAGAATATATTTTTGGTGAAAGAGAGATTGTTGAGGATTTATTGGATTCTGGAATGGTTGAGTTGGAAGCGCCGACTTTTATTCGAGGTCGTTCTCTCAGTGATTGTTTTATCATTGTTGATGAAAGTCAGAATTTAAGCAAACATGAGATAAAAACTATCTTGACAAGAGTTGGTTATGGTAGTAAGATAGTGTTGACAGGTGATATTGAGCAAATTGATTCGGGAAAATTAAACAAGGAAAATAATGGATTGAGTTATGTTGTAGATAAGTTTAAGAATTATAAAGAGTCGGGTCATATTGTGATGACCAAAGGTGAGCGTTCTCCATTAGCAACACTTTCAGCAAAGATTTTATAATGCGTAAAATTAAAGATTGTTATAAAAACAACAACATAGACAATAGAGATTTAAAGAATAAAGGCAGTTTTTATATTCATAAAAGTGTAAAATATATAACTCTTGCAATTTCAAAACAACGAGAACTTAGATTTTTCGTCGATGATGGTGAAAAATTGGAGATTTCTGGTAACACTGGACAGTTATATGAAAGAATAAGGCCATTAGAAGACGTCAAATCTCAATCCTAAGAACGATTTTCAAGTTTTTCGTATCTGAGTATGTTTTATTGAACAATCAACGTTAGAATTCATTTGAGAGGAAATAATGCGTGAAATAAAAAGTTGTTATAAAAAAGTCTTCAGAAGAGAAAATTTTAATAAAAGTTCAATACGAATTAATTCATTAGGTTATCATATTACAATGAAAAACAATGAAGTGTTGAGTTGTTATGTTACCAATTTTATTTCTGGAGGTAGATGGTCAAGGCATCATAAATTAGAAATGATAGAGAGAGTTAAACCTTAAAATTATTTGAGTAAAGTTTGTTATAGAGAAGGAAACTAAAATGGAAAATATTGTTAAATTTAAAGATTGGATTAAGAAAAATAATGTCGATTATAAAATAAAAGAGTTGCACGAAAATTCTTTAAGATATAAAATTTTAGAATATGTTGGTTTAAAAAATGAGACTCAAGATATAACTGGAGAAATGTTGTTCGATGTTTTAAAAGAAGAGATTCCTGAGTTTATATTGATGGTTGCTGAAGAAAACTTTCTTCGTGGTTACAATCAGAGAAAACTAGATGAACAAAGTTTGCAAGAAGGTGAATCAATTGCGTAATATTAAAGATTGCTATGAAGTATTATATTCTGGAAATGAAAAAAATTCATTGAAAATAACATCTGATTCAGTTAGAGTTTTTATTAATGCAAAAAAGCATATATGCTTTGAAAAACATATTGAAAATTTACGCATTGTAAGTATACGTTATATGTACGGATTCAAAAGGATTAAAAAATGAAAAGTCCGATTAAATGGATGGGTGGTAAGAGTCGAAGTGTGAAGAAGATAGTTCCTAATATTCCTGTTCATAAAACTTATGTAGAACCTTTTTTTGGTGCAGGGTGGGTTTTCTTTGGCAAAGAACCTTCGAACATGGAGATTATAAACGATGTAAATTCTCAATTAATCAATTTCTTTGAAGTCTTAAAATGCAATTCTGAAGAGTTGATTGAAAGAATAAATCTTACTTTTCGTAGTAGAGAACTTTTTTTAAAATATAGAGATAGTTTAGACTGTGAAAATCTATCGCCTTTGGAAAAAGCATTTCGTTTTTATTATATTAATCAAAATGCTTTTGGTGGCTTGATTAGGTATAATTCCAAAGGAAAGTGCAACAGTCCATTTGCTGGAAGTCCAGATAGTTTTTCTTTGTCAAGTTATTGGGATTATGAAAAACTAAAAAAAGCTCATGAAAGATTGAAGGATGTTGTTGTTGAAAACGACACTTATCAAAAAATTATAAAAAGGTATGATAGAGAGTACACTTTTTTTTATCTAGACCCTCCTTATGAATCGAAAGGTAGATACAACGGAGATAATTTCTTTGATTATGATGAATTAAAACAACTTTGCTTGGATATAAAAGGTAAATTTATTTTAACATTGAATTCTGAATTATATGGTAAATTTTCTGTTTTCAATGTTTATGAAAATAATGTTCCTTATACTATAAATTGCAATAAAAAAGAAAACAAATCTTCTAAGAAAGAATTGATTATTTCTAATTTTGACTTTAATATAAGTAAAACGGATGAAAGCCATGAGATTGTTTGAAAGTTACATTCAAGAGAAAACCATTATGAAATCTAACAAAGAAAATAAAAAGATGTTCAAGATAATAAACAACGTTTCTTTGGTTATATCTTCACCGTTATCTAAAAATGTTGACTTAGATTACGTCATAGGATTTTTGCAAAAAAAGATTCATCAAAAATTCTGGAATTGTATCGACGGAGTTTATGTTATTGAACTACCTGATTTCAAACAAAGAAATATTAACGCAATGTTTAAAGACGGCGTTGTTTATGTAACAGGAAATCAAGATTCTTCTGAAGATTTTTTAGACGACATTGTTCATGAGTTGGCACATGGAATCGAAGAAAAACATGGTAATTTGATTTACGGTGATAAACAAATTGAAAACGACTTTCTTCAAAAAAGAGTTGAGGTTTACAACAAATATTTCAAAAAATCAGGTTTAGATAATAAAACACTCTACAATCTTTTTATTCAACCAGAATATTCTAAAGAACTTGACGACTTTTTCTATAAAGATATTGGCTATGATAAACTGAGAAACATGACAAACGATTTATTTATGACGCCTTATGGAATCACTTCTTTACGAGAATATTGGGCCAATACGTTTGAAAATTTTGTGTTAGGGCAAAAAGAAAGAGCAAAACAAATTTGTCCTAAAGTTTGTCAAAAGATAATTTATTTGTTGGGTGACGAACAAGAAGAGTATATGTCGGATGATTATATTGACAACAGACAATATATGGATTATATAAATGAAAAACAAGGATGGAAATATGATTTTTAGAGGCGAAAAAGATTGGTACAAATATTGTATTGTAAAAGAAAAAGATGTTGTTTTATGTAGAGTTTCTGTTACGAAACCAAGAGAGTTTCTGAGAGAAGATAAGCGTACCATTTCTCAGTCAGAGGTTTTTGATTTGTGTCAATCTAAACTTTCCAAAAGTGAGAGTTTGGGATATTGTAAGAAGGTCGGAAGGGTTAATAACTTTTCTAATGATTTAGAAGATGTTTGGATTTTTGAATTGATTGTTGAAAAACCTAAATTAAAAAGGCAAAAAATTGAGAAAAATTAAAGATTGTTATCATTCTTTAGAAAATGAAAAGGTGTCTAACAAAAAAGGTGATTTCGCTGTTCTACGACTTATAGACGGCAATTTCATATCTCTTCAGTACAAACCTTACACGTTTGGAACTGCAATCAACAACAACAAAACTGTTATTAAAGAGGTTAATGAGAGAATAAATAAAGGTAAATATGTTGGAAAAAATCACAATTCTTACAGGAGAATTAAATGAGTGAAAGAATTTCTTTTTCAGCAATAAAAACTTTCGATGCTTGTCCAAAAAAATATGAAATTGCTTATAAAAAACGAATTCCCGCTTTTCACTCCACTGAACATACAATGTTCGGAAACACAATTCACGATGGCTTAGAAGAAATCTTAAAAACAAGAGAAATTCCTTTCTTTGAAGATGACTTTCTTAGACAATTGACAAACTTTGCTTCACAAAAATTCTTCATAAATTTATATTCAAACAACAAACAAAAAGAATGGGAAACAGAATTAAAACTTTTTCTATCTGAGTTTTATTCAAAACACTTTGTTAGAAAATTAATTCATAACATGTTTCAACAAGGTCAATATTTTTATGACACAATTTTACAGTTTTTAGAACGAAAGTTTGGAGACTTTGAGGTTTTACATACTGAAGAAGATTTATATGAAGACATCGATGAATTCAAAAAAGAAAATGTGTTTAAAGAAGAATGGAAATTTAAAGGTTTCATTGATTTAGTTATTCGTGATGCTTGGGGCAAGATTCATATAATTGATTATAAAACAACAACTTGGGGTTGGGAAGCGAGAAGAAAGAGTGATACTTTGACGGGTTATCAATTATCGCTTTATAAGCATTATTACGCAAAAAAATACAACATTTATCCAGATAAAATTCAAACATATTTTCTTTTGTTGAAGAGAACCGCTTCGAAAAAAAGACTAGAGTTGTTGAGAATCACAAGTGGTTGGAAAAAAGTGAAAAATTCTTTGAAAAAGATGAAAGAAGTGATGTATGCTCATGAGCAAAACTTGTTCTTAAAGAACAAAAGGACTTGTGGTTATTGCCCTTTCAATCAAACAGAATGGTGTGAGGGAAGAGAAATAATAGAAAAAAAGTAAGGTTAAATATGGAAACAAAGATTAAAGTTTTGGTATTAGGAGATGATTTACGTTCTCACTCAGGTGTCGCCAATCAACTTCGCTACATTGTAAATGGCTTACATGATTCAGGTAAATTTTCATTTATTTACCTTGGTGGAGCTATTCAACACAAAGATTATAGACCTGTTAAGTTTGAACAATATGGCGATGATTTGATTTTATATCCTGTTGATGGATATGGAAATCCTGATATTGTTCGTTCGGTTCTCAGGACAGAAAAACCTGACATTCTTCTTTTCATGACAGACCCGCGTTTCTATGAATGGTTGTTTTCAATCGAAAACGAAATTCGCCCAAATGTCCCAATGGTTTATTATAATATCTGGGATGCTCCACCTGCTCCAACTTTTAACAAAAAGTGGTATGAATCTTGCGATTTGTTGGTTGCAATTTCTAAACTTACAGATAAGTTGGTTAAAGAAGTTTCACCTAATGTTGATAGAGTTCGTATCCCTCACGCAGTGGACAACAAAGTTTTTCAAAAGTTGCCTGGGAATTGGAAAGAACAATTGTTTCCAGACTTTAAAGACAAGTTTATTTTGTTTTTCAATAGTCGGAATGCTAGAAGGAAAATGACAGGTTCTTTGATTTATTGGTTTAAAAAGTTTCTTGATAAAGTTGGTTACGATAAAGCAACTTTGATTATGCACACAAACCCGTTTGACCCAAATGGACCAAATCTAAATGAAATTGTAAAAAATTGGGGATTAGATAATGGTCAAGTTTTATTCTCGACTGAATCTTTGTCACCTTTGCAACTTGCTCAAATGTATAACGCGGTTGATTTGTCTGTTTTATTGAGTCATAGTGAAGGATTTGGTTTAATGGCAAATGAAAGTTTGGCTTGTGGAACTCCGATTCTTGTAACAATGACGGGTGGATTACAAGAGCAAGTTACTGACGGAAAGAAATGGTTTGGAAAAGGTATCCGACCTGTAGCAAGACCTTTAGTTGGTTCTCAGGATGTTCCTTGGATTTTTGAAGACATTGTTGATGAAAAAAGCGTTGTTTCGGCTTTGGAGGAACTGTATAAGACTTGGAAAACAAAACCTGAAAAATATAACAAAATGGGTTTGTCAGGTCAAAAACATATTCACAAGAATTATAATTTTGATAAATTCAAGGAAAAATGGGTTGATGTTATGTTGAAGTGTTATGAGAACAATGGTTCCTGGGAAACTAGAAAAAATTATAAACCTTGGGAACTTAAAGAAGTATAAAAGAGGATTCTAATGAAGAAAAAAGTTGTTATTCGAGGACCATTGAAATCTCTAAGCGGTTATGGACGCCATGCAAGGTTCATTCTCAGTGCATTAAGAAAATATAATCATTTATTCGATATTCATGTTTTAAACATTAATTGGGGGAAAACTGGTTATATTTTAGATGATTCCGAGGAACAAAAATACATTGATAAGAAAATTGAAGAGACAATGCACTATGTCAACAACGGTGGTCAATTTGATATGTCGATTCAATGCACAATTCCAGGTGAATTTGAAAGAATTGCTGTTTATAATGTAGGTGTTACAGCAGGAACAGAATCAACCAAAATTTCACCAGAATGGATGCAAAAGTGCAATCAGATGGTTGATAAAATCATTACAGTGTCAAACCACTCTTCCTTTTCTTTCAAAAACACAAAATATATTGGACAAACAGAAAGTGGTGAAAAAGTAGAAGTTAAAGTTAATGTTCCAATTGAACATGTTAGTTTTCCTGTTGACAATGAATTATGCAAGTTTCATCAACCTGAAGCACCAAAAGAAAAATTGTTTGACTTTGACACTGATTTTAATTTCTTGATTGTTGCTCAATGGTCTCCACGAAAAAACCTTGAGAAAACAATTAAGTGGTGGATGGACGAATATAAAGATAACGAAAATGTCGGTTTGATTGTTAAAACTTCCATTGCAAATGGTTCCAGAGTTGACAGGGAATATACAGAACAACGTTTAAAGGACGTTTTAAGCCAATATAAAGACAAAAAATGCAAAGTCTATATGCTACATGGTTCTTTGGATAAAAGTGCGTTAGAATCGCTCTATGAAGAAGAAAGCGTGAAGTGTTTATTGAGTTTGGGGAACGAGGGATTTAATCTTCCTGCTTTTGAGTGTGCATATAATGATATTCCAGTTGTCGCTTTAAATTGGTCTGGACATTTAGATTTCTTATATAAAAATGATGGTGATGAGCAAAAGTGTTTATTTCTTCCAGTTGATTATGATTTAGGTATGGTAGGTGATGTTCAGCCAGAAGCAGTTTGGGATACAGTTATCCAAAAAGATTCTTATTGGGCTGTTCCAAAAGAAAAAAGTTATAAAGAGCAAATCAACGAAGTTTATAAAAACTGGCAAGAACATAAGAGCAAAGCTGAAGAATTAGGTTTTTGGATTAGGGAAGAGTTTTCTTCAGACAAACAGTGTGAAAAATTTGTTCGCGCATTAGGTTTTGAAGATTTAGAAGAAAAAGAAGAACAAATTTTGGAGTTTGATTAATGAAAAATACTTGGTTTTGTCATGAGGAAGGTTTGATTCCAACATTACAGAAATGGGATACTTACCCAAGCATTTTGTTTATAGGTGTGTCAAATCCACCAAGAAAACCAGAGACAACTGAGTTAAATATTGACGTTATTTCTTATTTGAATTCCAAGATTTTGAGAGATTTTTTTGGAAAAGAAAAGATGGATGAGTTTATGAAGTATATTCGTGAAGAAAAAGAAGAAATTACAAAACGTTATTCTAAATTAGGTGGGAAAAAATAATGGGGAAAAATAAAAATGAAGAGAAAGATGGATGGGGTTCTTATTTAAGAGACTTGTCATCTAATGAAAAAGAATTTTTATTAAAACTTAATAAATATAATGATTTAAGGTTAGGTGCAAGAGATTTTGTCTTACATTTAAAGGCTTGCAAAGATTTTTTTGTTTCTTTTTATAAATTTCTTTTATTTTTTGGGAATAAATATTTGTTTAAACGAAAAGAGTACCGATCAATTAAAGACCATGAACATTTTGAAGGCACTGAAATTCCTAGCGAATTAAAAAAAGTGTTTCAAGAGCAGAGAATTAAAAATATGTTAGACATGAGTGAAAAGTTTGGGAAAAATACTGCCAAAGTTCATCATTTTGGAACAGTACAACCACAAGAAAAAAAGGATGAGTGATATGTCGGATAAAGAAAAGTGGGATAAATTTATATTATGCTTATCAACAAAAGATGAAGAGTTATTAAACAAACTCAATAAATATAATGATTTAAGGTTGGGTGCCAGAGATTTTGTTTTATATTTGAAGGTTTGTAAAGATTTTTTCATTTCTTTTTATAAATTTATTTTGTTTTTTGGAAACAAACATTTGTTTAAAAGAAAGGAATATGAATCTATCAAAAACCACAAACATCTCGAAGGTGTGGAAGTTCCAAAGAAACTTAAAGATGTTCTGAAAAAGGAAAGGTTTAAAAATCTTATGGAAATGAATAGAAAAATTGGAACAAACAATAGATTTCGAGATAAAGAATCGTCAAGTGTTTATAATTTTGACATCGAACCATTAAAAAAAGACAACAAAAAGGAAAAAGAAAATGGATAAGTATTTGATTAAGAAGTTAAATTTAGACGACCATGTTTTAGCTCAAAAAGAACTTAATGGAGCGGCTCGTTTGGGTTACAAGGTTGTTTCTTCGGTGCCTTCGAGAGATAATAAGTTGGTTGTGGTGTTAGAGTTGGTAGCCGAAAAAGAAAAGTAAATTTTTTCATAGTTTCTCCTTGACAAGCCCACTATGAATGATTATAAGTTTGTAGTGGGCATTTTTTTATCATTTTACTGAAGGCAAACCTATGAGAAAAATAAAAGATTGTGTTTTTGATAAAGGAATTCATTACGATAAATATAGTTTTTTCATTAGTTCTGAAATTGCAACAATATCTTGCGGGAAAAATGAAGTATATTATTACAGATGTGATGAAAATATCATAATCCAAAGTTCAAGAAATCAAAATTACAAAAGAGTTAAGAATGAGAAAAATATCTGAGTGTTATAAACAAATACATGATGGAACAGATGTTTGTTCCAAATCTATTAAAGTCTATCCTAATTCTACTATAATCTTAATAAAAGAGACATATAAAAATCGATGGAAATCTATTATCGTAAATAAACCAACAGAAAAATTGCATTTTGTAACATTTGGGTATTCAAAAAAGCATAGTTTTCTTGATAAACACTTTATTAGAATAAAGGAAAAAAAATGAAATATATTTTTATTGCAGACTTTTTTATAGATAATTTTATTGGAGGTGGTGAATTGTGCAATGACGTATTGATTAAACAACTCCAAAACAAAAATAATGAAGTTATAAAAATTTACTCACACGAAGTCACTGAAGAATTTCTTTCTTCTCTTTCAGAATATAAAATCATTGTTGCCAACTTTATTAATCTTTCTGAAAAATGCAAGAAATATATTTTAGACAATAGGCAATATGTGATTTATGAACATGACCACAAATATCTGAAAACAAGAGACCCTTCTTTGTTTGATGATTATAAAGCACCGCACCACATGATTATCAACGAAGAATTTTACAACAAAGCAGATTCAGTGATTGCTCAATCTAACTTACACGGTTCTGTTATACAAAAAAATTTACCGAAAGCAAATGTTGTTGTTGCTGGAGTTAGTTTGTGGTCTGATGAACAACTTGATTTTCTCAAACAAAGAAATCCTCTTGGTTCACAAACATATGTTGATGGCTGGTTTGTTTTAGATTCTAAAATCATTCACAAAGGCACTGAAAAATCTGTTGAATGGTGTAAAAAAAACGGAAAGAAATATCATTTAAATTCTGGAAAATGGGAAGATATTATTGAAACTATGAAATGGTCTGATGGTTTTGTGTTCTTTCCTCAGACACTAGAAACTATGTCTCGGATAGTTGTTGAAGCGAGAATGTGTGGCCTAAAGGTTGTTTGTTCAAAGAATATCGGCGCTGTTCATGAAGATTGGTTTAAATTAAAGGGTGAAGAGTTAATTGAATATCATCGAAACAAAAGAGATGAGTTTGTAAACAAATTTAATTCTTTCTTTCTTCAGAATAAAGATTTCGAGGTTCTGGAAGAAACTGAAGATGTTACTGCGATTTTAACGTTGTATAAAAGACCGCAAAACTTAATAGAGCAAGTGATAGCATTAAAGAATCAGACAAAACCACCAAAAGAAATTTGGTTGTGGATAAACGATAATGACTCTTTGGATGATAGATTGGGTGGCAAGTTTAAAGAGGGGTGTTATTACAAAGAAGATTATATTAAAGAACTAGAAAAGTTGGGCATTGATAGAATCTTTGATAACAATCATAATTGGAAATTTTATGGAAGGTTTGCTGCTGGATTATTAGCAGATACAAAATACATTGCGATTTATGATGATGATACAATTCCGGGTTCAAGGTGGCACGAAAATTGTCTAAAATCTATAAAAGAAAAACCTGGGATTTATGGAACAGCAGGTGTTATTCTTCAATCAGAAAGATACAATCCTCATTTGCGTGTTGGTTGGCCTAACCCTAACAATAAAATAGAAGAAGTTGATTTATGTGGCCATGGATGGTTTTTTGAACGCGATTGTTTAAATTATTTATGGAGAGAGAAACCTGTTACTTGGGATAATGGTGAAGACATAGCTTTGTCTTTTATGTGTCAAAAGCATGGAAAGATAAAAACGTATATTCCCCCTCATCCAAAAGATGATAAAAGTTGGTGGGGTTCTTTAAAGGGAATGGAATTGGGAACTGATGAAGTTGCAACGTCGAATAATAAAGTTATAAGTCATGAGAGATTCTTTTCAGAGAGAGACTTTGTTGTTAAACATTGCCTAGATAATGGCTGGAGATTGTTGAAAGATGCGTGAAATAAAATATTGTTATAAAAGAGAACTTAAAATAGGTAACAATAAAGGTGTGTTATCGATAAACAAACATAACATTTCTTTACAATCAAAATATCGCTTGTATTACTCAAAGACGTATGATAGAATTAGGATGAATTATGATTACGAAGAAAATACTTGGATTTTGTTTCACTCTATAGAAAGGGTTAAATAATGTACGCTAAAAACAATTTTGAGTTAGCTGTTAGATTGTATTTTTATTCAAACAATAAAAAAAGAAAAAATTTTGTTTATAATAAAAAAATTCACCCTATTATCAAAAAAATTGTTTTTGGCTACTTGGATAAAAACAAAAAGAAGTATAATTATTTGTCAAACATCGACAACGATACTTTGTTCATGCAGTTTTCATCTTATTTTCATCAATATTTTCATAATTTTAATTCCAAAAAAGGACGTGCTTTTTCTTATATCACAAACTCTTTTCAGAATTTTTTATTCCACAAAAATGTAAAGTGCGAAAAGTATGCAAAATCTCGTAAAAAAAAGAAAGTTTACTTTCCTGAATATTATTGTGGGAACCCTATTTTAAACAAACATGAGGAATCTTACCTAGAAAAGTGTGAAAAGTTATTTTACTTCAATTCTTTCATTGAATTACTTGAAGAAAACACTAATTCAGTGAATCCAAGCGAAGCAGAATTCTATCTTTTTCTATCTCGATTCATGAAGGCAAAAAGAGTTGAAGATTTTACTATAAAAGAATTTTACCGTTTTTTAAACGAATCTGATTTAAGCAAAGAACAAATTTCATATTACTTAAGAAAAGCAAGAAAACTTTATCAATCATATAACAAACTGTGGCATGACTCAGAATTATATAATGATTTTATAATGAGGAAAAATAAATGAATACAAAAGAAAAGTTTTTTAATGTGTTGTTGTGGATAAACGCTTTACCTGTAACAATTTTTTCCATTTGGGTATTAATTCTGGCATCAATAACAAAAAGCGTTAAGTTTATAAGATGGCATAATTTCATCGCTGAATTTGAGGTTTTAGAAAACTCATTTTTTCACAATAAATTTTTTCTAAAGTGGGCTGGAATGTCATTGGGTGTTGTTAATTTATATCGCTTTGATTACAAAGATAACGAAAAAACCATTAAACATGAACGAAGGCATTCTGAACAGATTATGAAACTAGGAATTTTTCAACCTATTTTGTATTTTGGTTTTGTGTTGGTTTGTTATTTCATGTTTAAAGATAGACATCCTTATTACGACAATCCATTTGAGTTAGATGCAAGATATTCAGCAAATCAAAAAATCGATGTTAATTGGCGAAGCAAGGTTGATGAGAAAGGGAATGTTGATAGATGGATTTGGTGGTAAATGAATTATAAAAAGATTTCACCAAAGAACATGAAAAAAAGTAATCTGATAATTTCTTCAGACAATTCATCTAGATTCGTTAGTTTGGTTATAGATGAAGAATATAATGTATTTTTTTCATTGACATTTTTTGATTTTTTAGATAGAATTGTTCGAGAAGACAAGTTTCTTGATTTTTACGATGAAGAATTGGATAACGTTTATGAAAGAACGAAAGATGAGAAAAATATCTGAGTGTTATGAGAGCGAAACTGATAAATATGAAGCAGATTTGTATATTTGTTGTGAATGGAAGGATGAAATAGTTTGTAACGTAGGTGTTTCAATTAATTATCAATTTATTGACTTTGCAACAACAAGTGAAAAGATTGATTTTGCAGAAAAACAAAAACTTTTAAGTTTCGGGAAACATTTTGGATATTTTATGAATTACATTAGGAGAATAAAAGATGAAAAACAAACAGTTTCAAAAAAGGAGAGTGGCCTTATGTGAAGATGCAAACTTTGTTATTGATAAATTTAAAAACAAAGAATCTTCTGTTTTAGAGGTATACAAAACTCATAAAGAACTGACTGAAAATCTTGATAGTTTTGACCCTTATTGGAAAACATGGCGTAAATTCATTAAAGAAGAGGTAGAAAAATGAATCTGTTGATTAGTTTTGGAACAAGAGCCGAATGGAATAAACTTAAACCCTTAATTAATTCTTTATATAAAGAAAAATTTTCTATTCGTCTTGTTTTTACAGGTCAACAACCTGATTTAATTTCAGATGAAATTTTTGAAGAATATGATATTACTGAATTTGACTTTCCCAAAACACCACCTGGAATTGGTAACAGATTAGATAACATCATTATAAACACTTTGCACGAATGTTCATTATCAAGAGATGGAATTAAAGACATTTTTGAAGGAATTGATTTGGTCATTGTACAAGGTGATACACACTCAACCTTCAGCATGGCTTTGGCAGCATTTCACCGTCAAATTCCAATTGCTCATATAGAAGCAGGAATGAGAACGGAAAACAATTTTTCTCCGTATCCTGAAGAGTTCAACCGCCGGTCTATTTCAGTCATGGCATCTTATCATTTTTGCCCAACTGAGACTGAAAGGTGTTTGTTGGAGGATGAATATATTGATGGTGAGATTTATGTAACAGGAAATACAGGGTTAGATAATATTAAAGATGTGCAAACAAGTTATGGAAAAAATGTAATCATAACAATGCACAGAAGAGAAAACAGAGAGATAATTGGACACTGGTTTGACGTTTTTGAACAATTATCTCTTGACAATCCTGAATATAAGTTTATACTGTATAAACATCCTTCTGTTGACGACAATCATTATAACAAATTGGAGAATGTTGAGTGTAGAGACCCTATTGAACACAAAGAAATGATTCAAGAAATTTCAAATTCAATTTCCGTAATTACAGACAGTGGAGGTTTACAAGAAGAATCTGTGTTTCTTGGTAAAAAAGTTTTTTGCTGTAGAGATAAACGAGAGTCTGAGCGAGTTGAAGACTTACATTCTACATTTGTAGAAAACCCTGATGATTTGTTGAAACTTTTCAAGCAAGAAAAAGATTGTTTTGAAAGATTCCATTCTTTGAGTTGTCCGTATGGTGACGGACAATCTTCTGAACGTATTGTAAATATCTTAAAACACATTAAGGAGAAAGATAATGGATAAGATTAAAAATGGTTATGTTTATGTATCTTCACAAACAAAAGAGGTAGTTGAATTGTTGATGAAAGGCGATGTAGATGCTTTGGTAGGTGTTTCAGTTGTTGGTCTTGCAACTTTGTTGTTTCTTGGTTTGCTTTTGATGATTGTTAATGTATGGTTCAAGGCACGAAAACAAAAAAAGATGTTAAAACTTAAATCTGATGAACTGAAAAACATTTCAAAAGAACAAAAACCTGTTGATAAATACAAGGCTTTTCGAGAAAAACATATCGCTAGGTCTTTCGATAAGGTTGTGCAGCATGAAGCAGATGTCATCCAAACTTTGGATAAGAGTTTTCCTGTTCAAGAAGTTGGTGTAGGCGACCAAGTTATTCTTTTGGGTGTTGGAGCAATGCGAATTCTTCAAGGTTGTATCGGTGAAGTTATGGGTTTGCATAAAAAAGGTGTTTGGATTGTTAAAGTTCCCAAGTTTGCTTCAGACAAAGAAAAACTAGACACAAACATTCTTTATCTTTACCGTCATGAATTTGAAGTAACAAAGAAGAAAGAAAGCAATGTAGAAAAAGCAAATAACATTCTCAAAGAATGTCGAAGTAAAGAAATTATTCAGAAAGGCGATTATGTTATTGTAAAGCCTGATAAAACTGAAGTTTCTGCTTTGGAGTACATTCAGATGAATGGTGTTGTTTGTCAAGTTGAAGATGTTCTTGAAAACACAACTCACCCTTATAAGTTGAAAATTCCTGGTGTCTGTACTATAATTCTTGGTTATACGCACATTAACGCACAAGAAAAAGAGGTAGAGTTGTTCAGCAAGAAAACCAAAGATGATGCTGAGGTTCAGAAAATTCTTGACGAAGATGAAAAAGAAAAAAAGAGTGTCGGATTTTGTTCGTTCAAGGTTTGGGAGAATGGTAAATTAGTGACAGACATTAAAAAGAAGTTTTAATTTTCGTTTCTGTAGATGTTTTTGAAAAAGGGTGAAGTTTGTAGTATTTTTATCTATTGCTTCACCCTTTTTCTTTATAATTTTATTTGTGGATAATAACAATGCGTGAAATAAAAGATTGTGTTTCTGATAAAGGGTTTTATCACGATAAATATAGTTTTTACGTTGATCTTTCAAGTGTTACAATATCTTGTGGAAAAAAAGAAATTTGTTGTTGCAAACATAAGGAAAGTATTATAATCAGAAAATCGGGTTATCAATATTATAAAAGAATTAAGAATGAGAAAAATATCTGAGTGTTATAAAAAGGTGAAAAAAGGTGATAAAATTAAAGAATATGATTTTTATCATCACCATGAATATGGAAGTTTAGTTGCCATCTATTGTTCAAGTTTTTATTTGGGGTGCGAAGGTATATATTTTGATTTAGATAAAAAAATTAATTTAATCGATAAAGAGGCAAGCAATTCTTTTGTACATCGAAGGGTAAAACTATGAGACAAATATCAAAGTCTTACAGAAAGAAAACAAATTGCGAATTTATAAGAAAAGGAGATTTTGACATAGTGTTGTCTGGTGGAACTTTTATAAACAATTTATTTTTATTTGGGAAAGATTTTTCGATTAATTGTTTTGGAAATAATTCTGTTTATTTCTATGGAAAAGATAAATTCCCTTATAAAGAAGGTGATTTGTTTTTTAAAAGTTTTTATTCTAGAGTTAAAGAATGAGAGAAATAAAAAATTGTTATAAAACTGTTAAGTCAAGTGATGTCTTTAAAATAAATGATTTGTCTGTTGGCATTGGCCATATACCAAACATTTTTATCGATTTAAAATTAGGTTCTATTAAAATCGATTCTTTTACTGAGATAATAAAATATAACAAAAAGAATTTAGTTGGCGAAGAATTAGAAGATATAACTGAAAATTTTCAAGTTATTAGGAGAATTAAATGAAAAAATTTGATGAAGAGTTTAATAAGTTCAAGGAAAAATTAGAAAAAAGCGAAAACTTTGCTTTCTCAAGATTTTCTGACGGTGAAATTTTCATTATGCAGAATAAAAGAGTTACTTTATCTTCCAATTTTTACATAACAGGTGACAAAGCTGGAAAAAACATTTATGGACCTGAAGAAAGAAAAGAGTTTATTCCTGGTCAACATGAAATTTACCGAACCAAACTCTTAGAATGCTTTAATCACGAACAAGAAGGTTATTACAAAGGAATTCCTTCTCAACAAGACATCCACGTTGATTTCAAAATCGACAAAAGCAAAAAAGATTTAACTTTCGCCAACCTTTTTATCAACGCAAATTACAAAAGATTTGTTAAAGAAATTGTAGAAAGTGTTTTTCCGAAGAAGAATATAGTTTACGTTGTTAATAAACGTGCGGAATTATCTGGCTTGCCTTTCTCAGTAAAAAAGGATTTTCGCATTGGTTCAAATTGTATGATAAATGATTATCATCTTATAAAAGAATTGCCAAAATGGATTGAGGAAAACGGTATCGAGAATCATGTATTTTTGTTTTCAGCCGCTTCTTTGAGCAATTTTTTGATTTATGAGTGTTTTAAGAAATTCCCTGAGAATGTATATTTGGATATTGGTTCATCGTTAAATCCTTATTTGGGTGAAGATATGAAGAGTTGTTTATATACAAGAGATTATTTGAGAAGTTATTGGTTGGGTGAAAAAACATTTTATGGAGAACAAATTGATGAATGGTAACAAAGAAGTGTTAAGAAAGTACGATTTTAAGATAACTTTTTTAAGTAAAAGTTTAAACAAAAGTTCTTTTTATCTAAAAAGTATAGAATTCCCTTCTCAAATTCAAACAGAAGAAGGGATTATTTTTGACAACAAAGAACCTCTTATCCTCGTAACAAGTTTTTTGAATTGTGATTCGTATGAGTTTTGGAATAGTTGGTTTAAGTTTCATTCAAAATATGATTTTTTTATAGATATTGGACTTGACTACCATCTTCCTATAAGTCGTTATTTTGTCAAAAATGCGACAATTGAAAAAAGAAAGATTGAGAAACTTGAGTATGGCAAAGATGACTTGTTAACAATCTTTTATAATTTGAAATTTGAAGAAATTGTTGCAGTTAAAGACCTTTTTCAAGGGTGGAAAAAATGAAAGAAAACAAAAACACAACGGTTCTAAGAAACATGTCTGGTTCAAAAAAGGATAAAGATAAAATAATAGGATTTTTGTATTATCTTGTTCGAGACTACTTAAAACCTTCTGAAATTGAACAAATTATGAGAGAAATGATAAAAATTGAAGGCGAAGAGATGGTTTTTACAAATGGATTTTTATACGACTATTGCAAAAATATAAAAGAAAGGTTAAAATTGAACAACTATGAAGAATTTCTTTGTCCTTATTGTGGAGTAACTTATGGTGGCGATGGTTCTTTTTGTACAAAATGTAACTTTTCTTAAAAGAAACAAGGCGATAAAAACAATGCGTGAAATAAAAGATTGTTATAAGGAATTCATTGGAAGAACAAAAAGACCATGCTTTACAGTTGAGTCTCATTGTACAAGACTTTGGCTTAATGATGAAAACAATTTGTGTTATGGTAAAGTACGCAATCGTCTTATGATTGTGGATTGGAATACGATAGTAAAAAAAGAAAATCGTTACAAAGTATTTTACGAAAGAATAAAGCCATGAAAAGATTTAGGAAGGCTGAATGGTCTGATATAGAATTTATTCGCAACATACGAAATGATAAAGAAAACAAGCAAGGTTTTGTAAATCAAGATATAACAAAACAAGAACATGAAGAGTATATGAGAAAACATCTTGACAAATATTATATTTGCGATGTAAAACAGAGAGACAAGTGGTTTCCAGTTGGTTGGATTGGAATTCATAATGACATAAGACTGTGTGTGCATTTTGGATATAAGAATCAAGGTATAGGAAGTTACATGCTTCAAGAACTAAAAGAACGCACCAAAGAGCAATTCTCAGACACATTTGTGAAGATTAAGGTAGATAACATAGGTTCACAAAAATTGTTCGAGAAAATGGGTTTTAAGAGGAAATTTTACATATACGAGTTTTGTGATGAGAAAGATTAAAGATTGTTATAGGGTTTTAGATAAAGGTATAGATGATATTCAGCAAAACGACTTTTATTTAAAGGCTTATAGCGACAATAATATTTTTTCAATTTATCATTCTGATTTTTTGTTATCTTTTGACTATGGAAATGTTTTATACGAGGAAGAGTATAAATTGGTGGGTAGAAGAATTCAAAATCCTTATATACACAGAAGAATAAAAGCATGAGAAAAATAATTTATAAAGATGTAAAAAAAGATTATAAACATATTAAAAGAGGAATAAGAAGGTATACACTTGCAATAAGAGATGGTTCTGTTGAAATTTTATTATCGAAAAGCCAACGTCAAATTGCTTGGGGTTTTAAATATGATGATTATGAAACAATAGCGTTATCGAGAACAACTGAAGAAGTGTATAACCCAATACATTCTCCAAACAAAGATGAAAATATCAATAGATATAATTTTTATAATTATTATGATTTTTATAACAAAAGAGGAATAAAATGAAACCTGAGAATAATCCATATAATATTGTTAAAATGTTTGAAGATGAAATGGCAACCTACACAGGTTCAAAATATGCTGTTGCTGTAGATTCATGCACAAACGCTCTTTTTCTTTGTCTTAAATGGCAAATGAAAAAAAACGAAGAAAAAGATAAAAAAGAAAATCCTCAAATAATTCCTGATATAAAAGAATATAAAATAACAATTCCAAGAAGAACATATCTCTCTGTTCCTCAGTCAATCGAACGAACAGGGTTTAAGTTAGAGTTTGAAAACTTAGATTGGAAAGGAATTTACCAACTAAAACCTTATTTGATTTATGATGCAGCAAAAAGATTAACTTCAAATATGTATATTCCTGGTTCTTTGATGTGTTTATCTTTTCATATTAAGAAGCATTTAAAAATTGGAAAAGGTGGAATGATTTTGTGTGATGATAAAGAAATCTATGAATGGTTAAAAAAGGCAAGATATGAAGGTCGTTCAGAAGTTCCTTATCATGAAGACAATATTGAAGAAATGGGTTATAATCATTATATGACCCCTGTTGATGCTGCAAGAGGATTAATGTTATTACAGAATTATCCAGAACATGTTGAAGACTTGCCAGAGAAACCGTATTATAGAGACTTGAAAGAATTCGACATGTTTAAGTTTGTGAGTGTTAAAGATGCGTAAAATATCCAAATGTTATGAGCGTCTTGGTTATAAAGAATGCGTGAGAGACAAAGGAAGTTTTTATATTGAAGATTACTTTTTTACAATTTCTTGTGAAAATGAAGAAATTTGTTTTGATTCTTTGTCAAACATTCTTTATATAGAAGAACAAACAGGTCAAATATACAGACGCATTAAACCTATCAAATCTCAACCCTAACAACAATTAAACAGTTTTCTATATCTGAGTTCACTTTATTGAAAAATCAACGTTATAATTCATCTAAGAGGCTAAAAATGAGAGATATAAAGAAATGTTATTGTGAATTGAGTTTAAAAGATGTGTGTTGTGTTTATGATATGACAATTTATCAAGATAAGTCTATAGATGAGAGAGATGTTTATCTTGATATGAAAAAGAGAACGCTTCAGTATGAAGAATATTTGAACAACGTTTCATTAGGTCCTACAAGTATGGTTGGGAGAACTTATGAAAGTTTTACTGAAGAATGTAGAATGTTTAGAAGAGTTAGAAAATGAATGAAGAAAAAATACCGGTAGAATTAATTGATAGTTTTTCAATGCAAAATAAAATACCTGTTCATTTTATTGAACAACCTCATGATATAAATTTCTCTTATATCAAATCCTCACTCTATTCTCAGCAAAAGTTTGAAACCAATTTAAAACGAATTCAAAACAAAGAATATAATTTTTTCTCACAAACAGATAATTGGTTTCAAACTTTTATAAAAAACACTGATTTAAAAGATAAAAAAATCTTAATAATTTCAAACAAAATTTTATGGCATGAGTTATTTTTCATAGACGAAAATGTTTCTCAGTTAGATGTCTTTGTAGAACAAAAACAAACATCATTTACTGAAAAAATTGATTATATTGATAATTTTGAAAATAAAGTCTATGATTATATTTTCTGTTTACATTATGTTGAGAAATTAGGTTTTGGAAATTTCAGTGAAAAGGTTCATCCAAATGCTGATTTTATCTTTCTTAAAAATTTATTGAAAAATTTAGATGATTGTGGTAAATTGATTTTATCATTGCCGTTAGGAAGTGATGTAGTTTATTATCCAAAATTTAGAGTTTATGGAAATGAAAGATTCGATAAGTTAGTTAAAGACTATAAACTTGTTGAAATAAAAGAATTTTTTCAGAACGCTTTTGATAATAAATTTAATAGATTTGATAACATCGCCTATGAACCTTTGATTGTG
>Ga0208019_1000018_pt1 | contig 72510 bp, 77 predicted proteins | sample CB_VirMetaG_5_FD_184540 | JGI IMG/M metagenome (GOLD analysis project Ga0208019, IMG submission 184540) | Freshwater to marine saline gradient viral communities from Chesapeake Bay - CB_1508_1D Viral MetaG (SPAdes) (version 4) | ecosystem: Environmental > Aquatic > Marine > Coastal | place: USA... | reverse complement strand
GCTAAAAAAATAATCGAAGCAATAAAAGTCTCTGGCGGCGGCGCTGATGACGACAGACCATACATTGCGAGAATCGGCAGAGCGATGACAAAACTAAAAATGAACATCGCAGAAATGGGCATAGCCTTGGGAGACATAGTTTCCAAGGCAGTCCGTGGTCTAACAGAATACCCCGGCGACCACGACATTGACCCAGATGAGCCTTACGGTGATAACCTTTTTGTGGCTGGCGACGGTGAAACAAACCTTGAACGTTTTCAATGGTCGCAAAAGACCTCAGCAAAGTTGAGAAGTTTTGTCAGGAACGCAAGCACAAGAAACAAAAAAGAACTTCACGACATACTAAAACAAATACAAGCCATGGCTGATGAAGGAACTCTTAGCAGTTATTATGACGAACTAAAACCACCAGCGGGTAAAGTTTATCGTGGTATGCTTGTTCCAGCAAAGGCTGCTGCATCTTGGGGTCTTATTGACCCAAACAACCCACCAAAAGAAGGCAAACTACAAAAAAAGAATAACTTTGTTTTCAAAAGTAGTTGGTATCCTTCTGGACTTACTTCTTGGTCATACAGCCCAGACGTGGCTTCTGGCTTTACCGCTCTTTATTCTGATGAAACAGAAGCAGGCGAAAAATACGTTTCTATTGTTTTAGCCGCAGAAGCTTCCAACCCTGGCTTTATCTTGAACCACAAAAATGTAAAAATGTTGGCTGTTGCTGGTGAAGAAGAAGTTTTATTTATTGGCGACGAGGTTGGCACAACCGCTTACTACAAATACTACGATGGTGGTGACGACAGTTACGAAGCAAGCGAGGTTGATGCTAGCGAACTAACAGAAGCCACCAAACTTCCAAAAGAAATTTTTACTGCTTTTGAAGAAGAAATAATGAAGTCCAACTTTTGGAACGAGTATAACGACTACGAAGACCTTGAGTTTGATGAAGATAATCCAAAAAAGCCTCCACAAACTCCTGCCACTATGGCTCTTACCCTCGCTATGAACAAAGCACTCAAGCGAGCAGGTTTGGACGACGTGGTTGGTGTTGCAGAGTCTTCTGGTGACTTTTCCAACAATATGTGGCAGTCTGCCACTATTGACGTTGCTGAAGATGGCACACCCGTTTTTATGGTTTTAATGAACCTGTGGGAAGACTTTGACGACTTTGGCGAGTCTGCTGAAGAGGCTGTGGCTGACATCTCTGCTGCTTTCCGTCACGAACTCGTTCACCTTCAACAACTAAAAGCACAGGCTAAGTCAAAAGGTGTTGGTTTGGAAAAAGCCTTTACCAAAATGATGGACGACCCAAGACAGGTTGTGGATAGAGACCAGCCAAAGTATTGGGAAGTCTGGGAGCCAACTGGCAAGAAAGACAAAGACGGAAAAGAAATAATAAAAAAAGATGGCTTCAAGTCTGAACTCTTTATGAAGGACTATCTTGAAAGGCACATCGAGATTGACGCACACGCTCACCAAGCCGGTGAAAACCTGCTTCGCAAGTATGGCGAAGAAAAAGCACTCGACACCATTAGCAAAGATATAGACCTTGACGACCCATCACTTCCAGCCGAAGTAAAGAAGTACGACAACTACAAAGTCGATAAGAAAAAGATGGACAAATTCCGCAGCAAGGTGTATACTTACATCAAGAAGTTTGTCGAGGACCAAGAATGAAAAAGTGGAAACAGTTTCTAAAAGAGGCTATTACCGAGCAAGCTAACCCAAACAAGCCAAAAGCTATTTTTATGGCTGGTGGTCCTGGCTCTGGCAAAACCACACTTCTAAAACAGATTGGCGCACTTGATGCAGGTATGCAAGTCATCAACGCTGATGATGAGTTTGAGCCCATGCTCAAAGCCGCAGGACTACCACTTGATTTAGACCACCCAGAGCGCGACATTCGCTCTCAGCAGGGCAAACTCTTTGTTCAAGCACAGAACCTAGCAAAACAAAAAACAAGGGCTCTCGTGGGCGACAGGAGCGATTTTATTATTGACGGTACAGCCGGTTCTCTCCAAAATGTCCGCAAAGCAAAAGAAAGACTAGAAGACGCTGGTTACGACACAGCCATGATATACGTCGATGTGCCACTAGAACTCTCACTTTCCAGAAACGAAGAGCGTGGTGAAGCCGGTGGCAGAAAGGTCAAGCCAGAAAGAGTCGAGAAAAGCTGGCAAGCAGTAAATAAAAATAAAGAAGCATACAAAAACCTTTTTGATAATAACTTCATTTACTTTGACGGAACCTCTGAAAATATCGATAACCAAGTAAATGACGTAGCTTCTAGCTATGACCGCTTCATAAGTTCGTAGCTCGTCACTATTTATAGTGATGAAGAAGGGTGACCTAATAAAAGTTCCACAGGTACACGTCGAGTTTGACGAAAACGGACAACTCGTAAAAACCCAATATTGGGTTCATGCCATTGTTATGGAAGACTACCGTGGAAATAACCTTCTTCGCGTTTATTTTCCAGAAACAAAAAAAAGACAAAAAGTTCATTTTTCAACGGTAAAAAAAGCAGGTTAGCCCTTGACAAATAAGTTTTATGTGCTATTCTGTATTTGGATTGAGAGGGAGAAAAAATGAATAAGCAATTTTGCTGCGACATGGACGGAGTGCTCTGTGACTTCATCGGCGGGGCTGTCAAGATAGTAAACGAGACCCTGGAAAACCGAGACAACATCACAGACCCAGAACTAAAAGAAACAATCGAAAAAGCCATTGAAGAGCTTGGCAAGACTTCGGTTGATAAAAATGACCTTCGTATCAACACGCCAAACAAGAATGTACGAAAGTTGATGAAGGACTTGATTCGCAACAACAAAGACTTTTGGGCGAACTTGGAGTGGGCAAAAGGCGGTAGAGTTATTTGGAACGCCATTGCTCCTTATAACCCTTACATTCTCTCGGCTCCAATGGGAAAAAGCGCAGAAAGCAAAGCTGGCAAGATTGAGTGGATTAAAAAGAACTTAACACCACAGCCAGGACGTATTATCCTAGATGATGACAAATGGAAACACACCGACTTCGATGGAAAGCAGGGAGTCTTGATTGACGACATGTGGTTCAACATTGATGAATACCGAGAAGCTGGTGGTATTGCCATTTTTCACCGAGACCTGCGAGTGACGATGGGGCTTATTAAAAAGTATGCCAACGGATGATGAAGACGAGCTACGCCTTTCAGATTTAGTCGGAACTATCCCAGACTACAAAATAGCTGTTTTTCATCAAAGGTATCAACAAGGCAAACTTACTTTTAAGGAAGCACAGACTCTTGCAGAACTATACGCCAATGGCGAGATAGACGTTATTGTTAACCTTTATTCAACATCAGACGATTTTGTAGAAATCATTTTTAATGAACCAAACTAACCGAGAATGCTTCGACCGTCGTGGCAGACGTGTCGAGCTATACGAGTATAAGGGGTCTTCAAGAATAGACTCCAAGAAGCTCGTTGGAACTGTGGGTATTGTTCTCTATGAAGAGGGCAAGTCCACAGTTATTTTTTGCCCAGCCGTGAACCGTGTTCTTACATTTGCAGAGAAAGAGTTTGCTTATATTTGGAACAGAGAAGAACACAAAAATTTAAAAAAATATCAAAAAAAAGCAAAATAAGCCCTTGACAAGTGCGTTTTACGTCCTATATTGTTAGTGAGAGATGGGGAGAGACACTAACAAAGGAGTGAGTTATGAAACTTGAAAGCGCCATTAAAAAGATTGAAAAGCGCCTTGGAAAAGGTTGTGTTCAGATTTCTGACCGTAAGGCTTGGGTCTCGCATGGAGAAAACATTCTTTCATTCTGGGTTAAGAATGGCGGTGAAGACTACTGTCACGGTTGGCACACTCGTCGCCAAAACGACCATTCTGACTTGATGACCGACTACTTTGCCGGTACTTACCACAACAACTTGACTCAGGCGCTGTCTTGGTTGAAGCCTCCTCCGTCCAAGTTCAAAAAGGGTGATGTGGTTTTCTTCAAGCCCACTAAAAAGAACGCTCGCTTCCGTCGAAGTGGCACTTGTGTTGTTCTCACCGACAAAGAGAACGCTGATAGTTGGCAGGTCATCCAACCTGACGGCACGACACATTGGGTTGGTGTTCGTGACATTGGAAAGAAATAATGTTTAGGATGCTTGCAACAGCCGTGTCTATCGGCAAGTTTTTAACCTTTGCTCCATTCTTGGCTATTATTCCAGCGGTCTGGTTTGTGCTAGACCGTTGGATGATATATGAAGCAAACATAAACTACAAAAATGTCAGCGATATTCCAGCCTTTACCAAAATAACAATGATGCTGCCAGCGATAGCTATTTGGACTACGCTTGTTCTGGTTTTGGTTCGTTAGAGCTTTATAAACAATTAAACTATTTATGAGGAGCCTTTGGCTCCTTTTTTATTGGAACAAATAAAATGGATAAGAACCAACTCAAGCAAATTATCAGAGAAGAAGTTGAAAAAATGGCAGGCGATGTTGCCAAAAGAGAGAAACTAAAATCAAAACTCTCCCCGCTCGCTACAGCACAGCAAAAGATAAACACGCCCGATGAAGCCGTCGCAGCATCTGTTGAAGACATAGAGGATAATCTTTCTAACATTCCCAAGTCTGCCAAAAGCCGCGTATTGATGGCTCTCATTTCTAAACTTAGAAAAGCCGCAAAATGAACTACAAACAGATAAACTCCTGTCTCAGTTTATAAAGAAGGGTAGAGCAGACTTGCCACCAGCCAGTGATAAAACCAAACCATCAGTCGAGGACTTTGCAGAATGACTATTTCAAAACCACAACTAAAACACCTTATTTGGGAACAACTGTCTATTGTAGTTGGCGAGAAGAATAAAGATTTCAAATGTCCTCCCGCCACACAAGACATAAACTTAAACCTAGAAAATCGTCAACACGCTATTGAAGAACAAAACTACGGTCCACCAGACCCATCAAAACCAAACGAAAAGTTTTGGAAAGCAAAGATGGAGATGTGGAACGCCGATTCCGAAGAAGACCTCAAAGGAATGATTTGCGGCACTTGTGCTGCATTTAATCTCAAAAAAGAAATGCAAGACTGCATTGCACAAGGTATTGGCGAAGAAGACGGAGACACTTGGGCAACTATTGATGCAGGCGAAATAGGCTACTGCCAGTTCTTGAAGTTCAAGTGTGCATCCAAAAGAACCTGCGATGCTTGGGTATCCGGTGGTCCAATAAAATAATTGCTTCTATTTTGCCCTCTGTTCTATTTATTATAGGACAGGGGGTATTTTATTATGGGAAGAATAAAGAAGCTGTTGAGGAGCCGCACAGCGCGAACCACGGTATTGTTAGCCGGTCTTGTTGCAGCCGCGCTTTACGCCGACGCTCACGTTAAGGGCGACATGGACTTGGCACAAGAGAACGCCATCTGCCACAGTCAACGTCAGCAAATGATGAACTACATTGCTAAGTCAGACCAAGCTGTTAATAGACTAAGCACAAAAGTCAAAGAATACGAGAAAGTAATGGAAGGCACAGAGTATGCTGGACTTCGCGTTATTGCTGCTGCGGTTCATCCTCGCCAGATTGTTTTACAGTTAATGCTGAACGACAAACAAGTCGATTTTAGCTTTGAGAACTGTAAGCAAGTTATTGGACGTTTTGAGAGGTTGAAACAATATGTTCGTGCAGAGGAAAAGTTCGATAAACAACACAAGCCTTACCTATTAGGCGTTATTATGTTTGAGCAAAACTTTTTTCAAAAGGCGTGCGGTAAAGCGGCGCGTGACCGCTTTTTATAAACTATTTATAGTTGATGTATAAACTAATAAACAACGCAAACATCAACTCAGCCCGTTATGAGAAAGTTTTTGATAAATTTTTTCCTTATGTTAAGGACCGTCTTGGCTTTGACGTTGATTTTACCCTGGTCTTTGAGTCAGACCCTGAGAACGCCAAAAAGTTTTTTGCTGGGACTGCTCATTACAACCCTTCTACTCACACCGTCACAGTCTTCGTAGATAACCGTCATCCAAAAGATGTTCTTCGTTCTGTGGCTCACGAGCTTGTTCACCACGCACAAAATTGCCGTGGAGAGTTCGTTGGAGAGATGGAAACAGGTGAAGGCTATGCACAAACCGACGCACATTTGTCGAAAATGGAAGATGAAGCCTATTTAGTAGGTAACCGTCTTGTTCGCGATTATGAGGACAGGGCAAAAATAAAAAACCAAGCTCTCTATGAAAGCTTGATAAAAAAATTTGTGAGGAAATAAAATGGTATCACCAGCAGTAAAAAGAAGAAGAGCCGCCCAGCGTGCCGCAGAGGCTGCGGCAGCCAAGGCAAAGACAGAAGCAGCAGCCAAGGCAGAAGCAGAAGCTAAAGCAAAGGCAGCAAAACCTGCTCCAAAGCCTGCTCCAAAGGCAGAACCAAAGGCAGAGCCAAAGAAATCAGTTCGTAAGGTCTCAAAGAAGACTGAGGATTAATTTATGGACCTTCGTGCAATGACGAGAAGGTTTTTATTGGGTGAGGCTTACCAAGCCTCGCCTCGTAGCATTATGGAAAACCTTATGCAAGTTTTGGAGTCTATGGCACCAAATACTTTGAGAGAAGCTAGAAAGCGTGATATTGCCCTTGAGCAAGCTGCACGTCTTCGCAAAGAATACCTCAAAATGGAACGCAAAGTCCAAATGCTTGAAGAACAGGTGAAAACCTTAGAAGAGAATAAAAAATGATTGACCGTATGCAACTAATCAAAGAAGAAATGTTGCGCGATTACATTCGCAAGCAACTTCGCAACCAAGACCAACTGGTTGAGCAAAAAGAAAACGCTCTTCGCAAGGTTATTCGTCAAATGCTTGAAGAAGGCGTTGATACAGAAGGCACAACCCAAAACACAGGCATTAACACACTTGAAGCTCTTTTGAGTGGCAACGTTCTCACAACATTTAAAGATAAATACAAAGAACTTACCTCTGACCCAGCCCAGCGTGTTTCTTACATTAAGCACATGCTTGCTTTTATTGATGATACTTTAAAGCCAGACCAGATTAACGACGAGGCTGCCGAGGAAGCAGAGCCCGAAGAACTTGAAGAAGAAATAAATGTAAAGGTTGGTGATGCCGACGAAGAAGAACTCAACATGGATGACGAGGCTCTTTTCCCAGATATTGACAAACCAGAAAGCGAGAAAAAAGACGACGAAGCCGACGACTTTATTTATGTTTCTCTCGCTGACGAAGACCCAACAGGTCGTGAGTTTGCTATTGACGCTTTTAACAGCATTAACTCACAAGTTACAAAAGCTTATTCAAAGCTCCGTGGCAAGGATGCACAACTCTTTAAGAAATACCTGCTCAAAAACCTTGACCTACACAGAATGCAAGCTGAAAAGGAACTACCAGAGCCAAACGACGATTTGGCTAACAAACCTGCCGATGAACTCCCATGAGTGAAGACCGTTCATACGGAAAGTATTTGCGAGACCAAAATAAAATAAACGATGAGTTTGAAGCAATACTCTCCCATCTTACCCTAGAAGAAATAATAGTTTTAAAATTAGAGCTTGCTGCCAAACTTACAGGTGGGAAGTTCTATGGCAACTATTTATTGAAGGCAACAAAGTATATGGTTGACCACGCTATTGTACGCTATTCAATAGCGGCTACAAAAACGAGAAAAGCAGGTGCTCAGTTTTTGGGCGTGAACCTGCGGCATTACAAAGCCATAGTGCAGAGTCTGAGGTTAGGAAAGTAAAAAGTGAGCGATTTTAGACCACCATATATAGAAAATTCTGGAACACTATGGGCTCCCGGTCAAACTGGTTCTTTTCCTCTCGGTAATAATTTAAAGTTTTGGCTTGACCCAGAACAAACTGGTAGTTGGACTTTTGGTTCAAGTGGCGGTTATTTTACCATTACTCAGGCTGTAGACGTTATTGGCGATATTATTTTTACCGGAGATGGTACTTATCCCCCTGTTTATGGTGATTCTGGGTCACAGGGATATCTTAATGACAGACCAACAATTTGGTTTAGTAATGTAATAAATGCAGGCGGTCAGCCTCTTCGTAACCTTCAAATTGGTCGAATGACCTCCTCTATCGGAGCTATCAACGGTCTATTACCCGGTGGAAACGACGACAGGTCTGTTTTTTATGTCGCAAAATATCATGGTGTCCGTGGTTTTGTCAATAGTTATGCTTGGCAATATGGTGATAATTTTGCTAATGAAACTTATGGTGTTGGCGTATCTCCTTCTGGATCTGCAAATTTAGAAAGTGGCTGGGCAATGAGTTCCGGCACTTTCTTTCTTTCAAAATTTGGAGGTGCTGAAGATTTTATATCTGGTTCTACAGAATTGGGTTTTGAAACAGCGGTTTCTCCAAACGCTGGCGAAGCAAAAATTTACTATCAATTTCACAGCGCTTCTTCAACAGGTTCAATTTCTTTAAACGGAGAATCTGACGCCTATCAATACAACGCGACTTTAAGTACAGACACTGGATCAGACGGTTCGTTCTACTTCGGTGGCGAAGTTGAAGGAAGCAACTTTAGACCTCACTGGACTTTGGCAGAAATGCTTATCCTTGACGGTGTTCCCAATGAAGAAGACCGTCAAAGAATCGAAGGCTACCTTGCTTGGAAGTGGGGCTTAACGGGTTCATTACCAGTATCTCACCCTTACTATGATACACAACCTTTAAACATCTCACCAGCAGGCGAAGTTTCATTTACATTTACTGGCGCAAACGTTGCACCAAACGTCCTTTACCCAGGACAAGGAAGTCAGACAACTGGAACTTTCTCTGTGCAAAGACAGTCTGGCTCAACAGTATTAACAGCCTCAATTGATGTAACTGGTACGGCAGTTGCAGGCACAGATTATACTAATATATTCCCATTAGATTTAACTTGGGCACTGAACGAAACAGGTTCAAAAGATTTTACAGTAACGTTTTTATCAAATCCAACAACAACAAAAACGTTTCAACCTTACATTTCTAGCAGTGGCGAGGCAAGTATTGTATCGCCTTCGACCTCTTCTACAAACATTATCTACCCAGGTTTTATAGAGTTTTCCTCATCGACTGCAACAATTGTGGAAGGCAACAATACAGTTGTTTCAATTAACAGAATTAGCGGCACTTACGGAGAACTAACTGCAACGATTGGCATTGTCACTGGAAGTAACGCTTGGGACTACCAAAACGATTTAACATTTAATGGTATTACATTTGGTGTTGCTGGCAATGGTGACGTTACAGGTACGGTCTTCTTTAGTGATAGCGAAAACGAATCTTCTTTTGCGGTTACTGCGTCCGACGATGTAATCGATGAAAACACAGAGAGTGGCACGTTTAGTCTTTTTAGCACAGAAAACCCATTATCTGGTGAGCTTTTTTATCCAGAAGTTCAAATTGGACAAGAATCCTCTTTTGTTTTGTCAATTGAAGACAACGAAACTGGTTCGCTAAACTTTAGCCCGACTTATTTAGACTTTAGTCTAACAGCCAGTTCAGGGGATACAGTAACCTATACTTATGAAGTAACAAGAACCTCTGGTGGTGATGGTGAGGCAAGTGTCGAAGTTGTTGTTGATGCTGCTTCAAGTGCCGACCCAGACGCAGATTATGATGCTGGCAATTTTCCATACACACTAAACTGGTCCGATCAAGAACAAGGAACAAAAACTTTTGACCTTGACATTATTTTCAATTCAGACGCTACAGAAGCAGACCCACCCAGAAAGTTAATTTTAGGTCTTAGTAACCCTTCTGTTGCCGTAATTGGAACTAGCAGTTTTTCAACTGGTACTTTAATTTACCCTGGACAATTTGGATTTACTGCCACTAGCGCTTCTGTAAATGAAAGTGTCGGAACATATAACGTTCAAATTACTCGCACAGATGGTATTCATGGCGCTGCCACTGCTTCTTTAAGTTATGCTGGCACAGCAACAAGAAATACAGACTACACAGCACCAGATACCGTTTCTTTTAATGACTTTGAACCAACAGTCGATGTGCCTCTTACTATTGTTGATGATATTCTTGAGGATGGTCAAAGCGAAACAATTATTGTCAACCTTGACAGTATTGAATATCCAAATTCTGGTACATTTGCTTACCCAACCCCGACTACAGGCACTAACCAGTTTACATTAACCGTTATTGATAACGAAACTGGTTCGGTTAATTTCTCCGTAGCTTCTGCTTCAATTTACCAAGCTGGGGCAGGAACTCCAACATCAGTTACAATCACTGTGGCTCGTTCTGGTGGTATTGATTTTGCGGCTACAGCTTCTATAACACAAATAGGAGGCACAGCCACTTCAGCAGACTACACTGGACTACCAACTACTTTAAATTGGAATGATCAAGAGGGTGGAAATAAAACATTTACTATTGCTGGAAATAATTCTTGGGCTAGTAGCGGTCTAACAATTCAAATGGGCTTTACCACTCTTGTAAATTTAAGTACAGGAACTTTACAACCCACGCAAGAAATTACTATTTTAAATAATGTAATCGATGAAGCGGCGAACGTTAGTTCTAGTATTTCTCCCAACGGGACAATCAACACCTATCTTAACAACCCCGGTGGCTACAAAAACAAAGCAGGGCAGCTTCCATTTTCAAAAGGTATTAAAGGACCAATGAATCTTAGAGGAAGAGTCACAGCTTATTCTGCCTCCCTTGGATAAATCTTCAGAAAAGGTCTTGACTTTTCATTTTCTTCAGGTATACTCATATTCACATATGTGATACACACTGTGATTAACAATATATGACTAACACTGTTATTGACAGAACTGTTTTACTTAAATTTAATATATATGTCTATTATAATGTGTTATACACTGTGTAACACAGGGAGAAGAAATGAAGGCAGATGTTATTGTAGACCTTCAGTACGGCGACTGTGGGAAAGGCAAAGTAGCTCACCACCTAGCCAGAACAAGGAACTACACTCATGTCCTCCGGTACAACGGTGGTTGTAATGCAGGGCACACGATTTACCACAACGGCAAAAAGTTCATAACGCACCACGTCCCTTGTGGTGTTTTTTTTGGTATTAAGTCCATTATTGGTTCGGGTTGTGTTGTAAACCCTCAGCAACTTCTAAAAGAGATTAGGGAGTTGGAAGAGGGCGGCGTTGATACAAAGGGTCTTATCTTTGTAGCCAAAAACGCTCACGTCATTACCCAAGACCATTTGGACGAGGAAGATGCAGAAAAAAAGATTGGCACCACAAAGCGTGGCAACGGTCCTGCTTACCGAGACAAGTACGCTCGCACAGGTATCCGTGCAAAGGACTGCGCTGAGTTAGAACCATTTTTGATTGACCTTCTCCCAGAGTTAAACCAACCAGAAAATTATGTTCTCTGTGAGGGCGCACAAGGCTTTGGTTTGGATATTGATTGGGGAGACTATCCTTTTGTTACTTCCTCCCATTGTACCACCGCTGGTGCTCTTCTGAATGGCATTCCACCAAAGGCACTCAACGAGGTCTGGGGAGTAATGAAATGCTACGAGACTTATGTCGGTGCAAAGAAGTTTGAGTTGAACAACCCTATCTTCTCAAAGATTCGCACCATTGGTAAGGAATATGGCGCAACAACTGGTCGCCCTCGTCAAGTAAGCTGGACTGACATGAACTTGATCAGTAATGCTATTTTGGTCAACGGTGTGACTCACGTTGTTATCAACAAAATGGACGTGCTTAAAGAAGTGGGGACTTGGAACGTTTTTGATCAAAACGGTCAAGTTAATATTCTCAGCGATCAAGAAGGTTTTCAAAATTATTTTTTGAACTTTCTTAAAGAGGAGTTCCCCACTGAGGGTATCAATACCCACTTTTCATCCAGCCCAGAAATGATTTAGGAGATAAAATGAATAAGTACAAGGTACATTTTAAGAATGACGAGCTTGGAAAAGCTTACGATAAAAATTTTTCTGCTAACAGTTTTGAGGAAGCTTATTACGAAGCCACAGAGCTACGCTATCAGTTCATGGAAGCAAAGGAAAAGGGTTGGCGTATCGTTGGCGTTTATGAAATTCTTTATGATGAGCAGAAGTACGCAACACTTGTAAACTAGATACTTGTGGAGGTATTTTATTATGTTATTAAAAAGAGGTTCATCTGGACACCAAGTAGTAGAACTCCAAGAGGGTCTAGAAGCACTTGGCTATGAGCTAGGAACTTGCGACGGAGCTTTTGGTCCAGCAACAGAAAAAGCAGTAAAAGCTTTTCAAGCTTATCAAGGCTTAAAGGTTGATGGTCTTGTCGGCAACGGCACCATTGGAAAGCTCAACGAACTTTTAAAGGAAAAGGGTCTTGACCTAGTTGGCGAAGACGAGCAAGAAGAGGTTCTTGTTCCACCCGCAGAAAAACTTTCTTGGGAACGCTGCCCAGCAGACAAGTTTCCAGGCAGAGACGGTTACACCCGCGTCACGCTTCGTTCAGACGCAGCAGAAGCTTACAACGCTCTTTACAAGGAAGTTCATTCTTTGGGCGGCATCATCACTTCAGCCGGTGGTCGTCGTGGTCTTGCTTCCAAAGCAGGTGCTGCACGCTCCAAAAAGTCGATGCACTACACTGGTCTAGCTTTTGACATGGCTCTTCCAACAGGAATGAAAGACCCTGCGGTTGACCCTTACGTCATTGAAGACATTGGTGGAAGACGCTGGCGAGTTTGGATGCGCTGCGAAGAGGGTGAAGAAAAAACCATTGAAGGCACATACATTACCCGCAGAGCAGGAAAAACAGTTATCCACAAAAAAGAAGTCACAGACAAGTTTGTTGATTTCACAGCGCTTGCTCTAAAACACGGTTTCCATTCTATTCGTGCTCGTAGCTCCTTTTTCAGAGGTGGCTCATACGGTGGAGCAGAGTGGTGGCACTTTCAGTACGAAAGAGCATTAACCGAGGGTGTCTCAAAGTTTGGAGAGGAGCTTTTAAAAGTTTATCCCCTATCAAAGTGCGAGCAGTTTGTTTATTGGAATGAAGCCAAGGATTGTGTCTTTGGCAAGAATTGGTTCTAATGATTAGAAAAAATTACACAGCTATTCTATCTTCTTATAGCGAGAAAGAAAAAAAAGTTTTTGTATTAAAAGATAAAACGTTTTCCGAGGCAGCAAGCTGGTGCTACACCAAATGTAACGACCTCAGAGACAGCACTAAAACTCATTGGTACATAAACAGCATTTCGGACGATTCAAAAATCGACCCCCGAAAAAAATTAACTTAGTCCATCAAGACCGCCAAGGGGGTGATTTCCGTTAGGTCTGGGCTAACCCGCAGGAAGGCACGGGGTAAAAGGTGCCTCAACAGTCTACACTATAAAATAAGGAAACAACTGAATGACAAGATACTATTGGGCAGATAAGAAAACTACCAAGAAAATGGAAGAGGAAGAAGAAGCCGAACAACCAAAAATTTTAATTTTGAGCGACGGCGGTGGAGGTTCTTCCCCAAGCGCAGTTGATTCACACGATAACTGTATTATGTTTTATGGAGAGGTAAATGGAGAGAACGCAAAAGTTCTTAATAAAGCTCTCCGCACTATGGACAAAGACCTACAAGTCGTAAAGGTGAAATATGGAGTCGAAGTACCTATTAAACTCTACATCAACTCTTATGGAGGAAGCATTTTTGCAGGCTTCTCAACGGTTGATACTATTAAGTCCCTTGGCACGCCCGTACATACCTATATTGACGGTTCTGCCGCTTCCGCTGCTACACTTATTTCGGTGGTAGGAGACAAGCGTTTCATTCATCAAAATTCTTTCATGCTTATCCACCAACTGTCATCAGTTATGTGGGGCAAGTACGAAGAGTTCAAGGATGAAATGGAAAACCTTGACCTTTTAATGTCTCGCATTAAGGAAATTTACAAGGAACACTGTTCCATTCCAAAAAAGGAACTGGATGAGATTCTGAAACACGACCTTTGGCTCGACTCTGCGAAGTGCGTAAAGTGGGGCTTGGTTGATGAAATAGTATAGTTATAGTATGGACACATTAGTTCTATCTTCAGCATACCAGCCGATGGCTCAAGTCTCTTGGCAAAAAGCCATCTCTATGTGGTTCGCAGGACGTGTTGAAATCGTAGAAGTCTACGAGAACAAAAAAATAAAAACAGTGGATGAGGCTATTCCGGTCCCATCCATTGTTCGTTTTGTGGGCAATGTCATAAAGAAGTTCCGCTTCAACCGTGTTGTAAAGTTCAGCCGAGACAACGTATTTATTCGTGATGAAGGGCGGTGTCAATACTGTGGCATCGAAATGACGACCGCAAACTTTACCCTAGACCACATTATTCCGTCCTCACAGGGCGGTAAGAAGGCTTGGAACAACATAGTGGCTTGTTGTAGGCGCTGTAACCAGAAAAAAGGAAACAAGTCTTTGAAACAAGCTGGTATGAAACTTATTAGAAAACCAGACACACCAGTTGAGTTGGTTGTTGAAAATAGTAAGAAGTTCGGAAGGGATATTCCCAAAACTTGGTTAGACTACATTTTTTGAGGTGCATTATGATGGAAGGAAAGTACAGGCTGTGTAACTACAAAGCAGGTGAAACACTTTACACTCACAAAGACGGCAAATGGTGTAGATACGGTTTTATCGAGAAAAAACAAAATTCTTTTTTGTCGATCCGCATAGAAAGTGTTAATGGTTTGGTTGTTATTAGGGAAGACCTTCTTTCAAGAGAAGGTATGGTTTCCAAGGTTGAGGTATGAAACAAGAGTTCGTTATTTTTACTGGTCCTATGTTTGGAGGCAAAACCTCTAGAATGCTTTCTCGCTTAGAGCGAGCCAAGTATCAAAAAAAAGTTATTAAGCTGTTCAAGCCAAAAATGGACACACGATACTCAACCGAGTCTGTTATTTCCCACAACGGCAACCGTTGGCGTTCCATAAACATAGAACTCGGAGAAGAAATAATAACCCACCTTGGTAAAGCAGACGTAGTAGCAGTCGATGAAGCATTTATGATACCAAACATAGCAGACGTGCTTATTGACCTTTACAAAGCTGGTAAAACAGTTTATGTTTCTTCCCTCCAGCTTTCTTCGCTTGGACAACCCTTTGAGGAAATGAGTATCATGTTGCCATACGCCACAAAAATAGAAGTGTGCCCCGCAGTTTGCTTTTGCGGAGAAGACGCTTATTATTCCATTCGTTTAACCGAGATAAAAGATAAAGTCTCTGTTGGTGGAAAGGGCGACTACGAACCACGGTGTAAAGAACATACGCACCACATGACCAATAACACTTGACATACCCCAGAAACTACGATACAATAGCGTTATAACTTTGGGAGTAAAATGCACTACCACAGAAACAAGTTTTTTATTGAGAACATCATTAAAGAGTTTATCGACTCTCGTGGTGAAAAGATTATTAACCTGACTTCTGCTGATGCTCGCCGTGCTCTTGCTGAGTTTATTAGCGAGAAAATGGAAGAAGCAAAAAGAGAAAATGTACTTGACAACCTTCGCGGAATACACTAAAATAGCCCTATGAAAAAATAAAGCCTCCGTAGCACAATTGGATAGATGCAACGGTCTTCTAAACCGTAGGTTACAGGTTCGAGTCCTGTCGGGGGTGCCAAAGCGGGTGTAGCATAACTGGTAAATGCCCTGTTCTTATAAAGCAGAGATAGTGGGTTCAAGCCCCACCACCCGTACCAACTTTTTGAGAGAGGTAATAATGTTTGTAGATGATAAACACTTTGAGAAAGAAGCTGCCCGTGTTTTTTGGGCTTTTGTTGTAGCATTTAGTGTTGCTGCTGGTATTGTTCTTCATGTTGGTTTTGGAGCATAAAATGACTCTCAAAGAACTCGTTGTTAATATCTTGGGAGTGGCTATTGCTGGCTTTTGTTTATTTCAGCTAGTTCCAGCAATTTATAACTTAATCCTTAACTGAGCGCTCAAAAGCGGTATAATAGGCTAATGATGGATAATACAGGAAGAAAGTTTGTTGAAGCTGCTAAGAAGAAGCTTGAAGCAGACGTTGCAGACGCCGAAGCGAAAATAGAGTTGTATGTTATGCGCTCCGTTGGAGTTGGCGAACACCCCTCCATCACAGAAGAAATTATTAAAGCCGCAGAACGGGGCGCACATGCACAAGAAGTGCTTGATTTTATTGAAGAACGATGGTAAAATGCTCCCGTAGTTTAACGGTTAGAATACCGGATTTTCACTCCGGTGGCAGGGGTTCGATTCCCCTCGGGAGTACCAAATGTTTTTAAAAACTTATTCACAAGACAAAGTAGACCCATTTGATATGCCAGAAAAAGAAAAGAAACTACCAAATGGTGGATACGCAGAAAACACAGAACGCAGTCAGCTAAAAGCATATGCAGAACTAGTTGACCACCCAGCCCACTACAACCAAGGTAAAATCGAAGCAATCGATGCTATTCTTGATTGGGGGCTTGACTTCATTGAAGGCAATGTTGTCAAGTATGTTGTTCGTTCAAGGCACAAGAGTTCGCGCCTTGGCGACTTGAAGAAAGCCAGATGGTATCTGGATTATTTAATTGATAAATTAGAAAAGGAGAAAAAATGAGTACAGTAACAACCACACTACAAACTGTTGTAGACCAACTCACACAGGCTCTTGCTGATGCCCAGAAGACCGACGCTGGCAACAAGGCTGCTGGAACTCGTGTGCGTAAGACTGCACAGTTTGCTGTCAATGAGCTAAAGACCCTTCGTAAGCAGGTTCTTGAAGTTCGCAATACTGACGATTAATATGTATAAGGGTCGCCCCGAATACGAAGCGATGAGGGACTTCATTTTAAAAGTGGAGTCCTTCTTCAAAAAACTTAAAAAGAAAAATAAAAAGAAAAAGCCGGAATAGCACAACTGGTAGCGCAACGCACTTGTAATGCGTAGGTTGGGGGTTCAAGTCCCTCTTCCGGCACCGTGGAGGCAAAATGCTATTAAAAGTTTCTAAAACACACCCTAACGCAAAACTGCCCTCACGGGCTAATCCATCTGACGCAGGAGCAGATGTTTTTTATTGTCCAGACGAACCCGGTCACTTTGGCTTTGTTCGTTTGGACCCAGGTGATTCAGTTGTTCTACCCACAGGTCTCAAAGTCGAAGTTCCCCACGGCTACATGCTAGAAGTGAAAAACCGCTCTGGCATGGCAGCTAAAAAGAACCTCGTTGTTGGAGCCTGTGTTGTAGACTCTGGATACAGCGGTGAAATCTTTGTCAACCTACACAATATTGGTAAAACAAAGAAGCTGGTAGAGGAAGGGGATAAGATCGCCCAACTTGTTCTTGTTCCCGTTGTCCAGTGGCGAGCTTTTGAGGTTCACGAGGGTGAGCTTTATGACGACCCACTAACCATTTCAAATAGGGGCAGTGGTGCCCTTGGAAGCACAGGAGAGTAAAATGGAAATTGTTTCTTGGAAGGATAAGTTGGCGCAAGCAGTTGGTAACGACTTTGACAAGCGAGTCACACTAACTCATAAGGAAAAGACTTCTGTTTTCACACACACAGGTGAGGGCACAGATATGGCTCTCAAGGAGCTAGGCTCTTATCACACCCTAGCTGAAACAGTGGCAGTTCAGCCATTTACCTCACGCGGAGCTTGCGACGTTATTGACTCGCTTCGCGATGAGTCACTAATGGGTGGTTACTACCGTGGCTCTGGTGATTTTGCCGACCACCTTGCGGGAGTATTTCAGCAAGACGGTCTAGCTTACAACGAGGGCTGGATTGAAGTAGAAATGGACCAAATGGACCACAAACGTGCCATGGCTACTGTGACCTGCACTGTTAACACAAATGTAAAGACTGTCCTTGAGGCTGGAGATAACCAGCTTTTTGGTTGGACCGCAGAGGTCTACACTGACTTGGGTCGTCTTGAGATTGAATGCTAGGAGAAAAAAATGACACTGAAAGAACAACAAAAGCAAATTGACAAACTACAAGCAAGAATTACCGACCTTGTAGACGAACTACGCTCCACACAAGCTGACGTTAAACAGTTTAAGTCAGCAGTGGCAAAGGACATGAAGCGACTTGTAGAAGAAACAAAGAAGTGAATCACCTTTACTCTAGAAAGATAAACGAAGCCATTGAGGCAACAAAAGTTTATCTCCAACAAGTTGTTGAGAAGCCAGACCCCGCTTTTGCGGGGTTTGCGCCTTGTCCCTTTGCGAGAAAAGAAAGACTTAACGACAGTATTATGTGGCACGCTCAACGCATCATTATTGACCAGCCAGATGAAAAACTTTTACAAGTTTTAATAACTTTTTTAGAAAAAAGTGAAAAAAAGTCGCTTTTAATACTTGACCCTTTCTCCAAAATAGGGTATAAAGAGACTGAAGCGTTTGGGAGACACTTTAAGCGCTTCGTAAAGGAGTTGGGTTTGTCGGCAATAGTTTTTCACCCTGACCACCCTTACAGTATCGGTGGTGTAAAAACTCGTTGTTCGCCTTACCCAATGTTGAATGTAGGTCTTGACAAAGACTTCCAAAGTGGGTATAATACCCTTCGTAAAACAGACTACTACTCAAAGTGGTCGCTAAAAGAGTTGAAGAAAATCAACCGTGAAAAGGAGTTCAAAGATGGATGACATGGAGTTTAGCGTTTTGCTTCCCGCTGGTGTTAGCTTTGATTACTCAACCCGTGACTCGTTTTATGACAACGACTATGGCGTTGGACGAGACGATGACGCAAACCTCTTCGACAGCTATGAGGACGACGAGGACGACTACGACAATGAGGACTGCTGGTAATGTCAAAAGTGCAAGAAGTAATAAAAAACATTTCTGAGAAAGAAGGCATCACAACCGTCGAGGTTCTAGACAAATACCCCGACCTAAAACGCCTTCTGCATGAGGAAGAGCTACAAGAAAAAAAGACTGACCTTAACGAAGACAAGAAACTACTTAAAGGGTGAAAAATGACAAACTATGTTGAGTTCTATAACCGCATTAGTAAAAACGTCACACACTGTCCAAAGACAGGTCTAAAAGGACAACCAGTTCCAGGCAACCCACTTGTTTGGTATGTTGTTACAAAAGATAGAAAGAATCAAAAACAAACCCGTTATTGGTCTTATGCCACCGGAAGAACCGTTGCTCCAGAAGCACAAGACACTAACGTAACTTAGGAGAGGGATATGAAAGATTTTATTATTGTTTTGAGTTTTATGGCTGTTGTGTTTGCTGCCTGCGACACCAAGAAGGAGGACACCGCACCTTGCGATACCTCAGTTGCAGTGCAGAGCGATGCAGCATCACCAGACGCGACCCCGGTTGAAGACGCAACAACCGCTGAGGACACCGCGACTGTCGCTGATGCTGCATCCACTCCAGCCGACGCAACAACAGTAGCAGACATTCTGGGAGACGGTTTCCCAAATGTGGCTGACGCTGTTGCCACACCCGACGCTGCAACAGATAGCGACGAGTAAATAAAATAAAAAACTGAATAAGCATTTGGGGGGAGGCGAAAGCCTCCCTTCTTTTTTTTGGGAAACTATTTAAAGTAATGGCAAAGCGAACTTATGTGCTCGACACAAATGTTTATTTAACCGACTCGCACTGCTTCAAAAAGTTTGGTAGAAATGACGTTATTTTACCTCTTAAAGTCCTTGAAGAAATCGATAAACATAAAAAACGACAAGACGGCGTAGGTGCGAACGCTCGTCATACTATTCGTCTTCTTGACGAACTCCGTGCGAAAGGAAACCTTCACAAAGGTATTCGTATCGACAAGGGGCTCGGCATCATTAGGGCTGTTTATTCAGATGTGTCCGCTCTTCCACCAGAAATGGATAAGCGAGACCCTGACAACATTATTATTGCAGCCGCTCTAAACGAGAAGAACGAGAACCCAAATAAAAAAGTTGTTATTGTTTCTCTCGACATTAACCTGCGTGTACGTTGTGATGCGTTGGGTATTGAGTGCGAGGACTACAACGAAAACCAAGTTGTAAAGCGTGAAGAGCACATTTACACAGGCTTTACCAAACACTTGGTTGATGATCAAACAATCGACCACTTTTATAGCGGCGAGAAGCTTTTCATCGACAAAGAAGAAAAAAATCTTCTTCCAAATGAGTTTGTAATGCTTGTTTCCTCTTCTAACGATAAGAAGACAGCCTTATCTCGCTTTATAAACTACAACAAACCACTCATAAAGGTAGACGAGTACAAACACGGAATCTGGGACGTAAAACCAAGGAACAAGGAACAGGCTTTTGCCCTAAACCTACTTATGGACCCAAACGTTCCAGTTGTCTCCCTCATAGGCGCAGCAGGGTGCGGCAAGACTCTACTAGCCATCGCAGCAGGTATGGAACAGACTCTTGATGAGGGTCAATACGAACCTATTTATAAAAAATTAGTTGTTTCCCGACCTGTTATGCCTATGGGAAGGGATATTGGCTTCCTACCGGGAACCTTGGAAGAAAAAATGGCTCCATGGCTTGCTCCTATCCAAGATAACTTGAAGTTCCTAATGGGGGATGACCGTGTAGCACTAGAAATGTACTCTGAGCGCGGTCTTATCGAGATAGAAGCGCTGACCTACATTCGTGGTCGTTCTATCGCAAATGCCTTCATTATTATCGATGAAGCCCAGAACTTAACAATACATGAGTTAAAGACTATAATAACCAGAGTTGGCGAGGGAACAAAAATAGTTCTCACAGGCGACGTTGAGCAAATCGATAACGTTTACATCGATGCACGCTCATCCGGTCTAACTTATGCACTTGAAAAGTTCAAGCCTTATGAGTTAGCAGGACACATCTCGCTGCAAAAGGGCGAACGCTCCAAAGTAGCAACCCTTGCCTCAAAGGTATTATAATGGAAACAATAACAGAAGAGCAGGTTGTAGAAAACGACCTAAAACACGTTTTTGTCAAGAGAGAGACAAAACTAAAAGAACTCATTGTTGATTACATTGGTGAAACACTCCACCCAAATGAACCCGAAGTCACAGTCGAAGACATAGTAAAAATCTTCGCAGATGAGTTCCCAGAGTTCCTTTCAGTCGTAGCAGAAGAAAATTTTATTAGAGGCTACGCACAAGCATTCAAAGATTTAGATAAAAACCCTTGACAACACACTCCTGTGGTGTTATATTGTTAGCACAACAGAAGAGGTATTCATGGCTCACATTTCGTATTCTGAACTCGCCAAGTGGGACTTCTGTCCTTACGCTCGTAAGCTTATCTACGAGGATAAAGTCAAGAAGTTCAAAGGCAACATCTTTACCGGCTTTGGCTCCGCTATTCACTCCGTATGTGAAAAGTATTTTGAGTCTGGTCGAGAACTAGATAAAAAGTTTTTCTTTGGAGAGGTGTTCCGCAAGGAACTAAAGACTCTAGAAAAGAACGGTGAGTCATTTACCGAGAAACAAATCACAGACTTTTACAACCAAGGTCTTGGTATCATCGAAGAACTCGACGCAGGCTTTGACAAATACTTTGGAACCGACTTTGAGTTTGTAAAAGCAGAAGATACCCTTATGGAAGGCATTGGTGAGTTCACTGACGCCGCTTATAAGTTCAAGGGGTACATCGACCTTATCATCAAAACCAAGGACGGCAAGTATCACATTATTGACTACAAGTCTTGTTCTTGGGGTTGGGATGCAAAGAAGCGTTCTGATCGTATGGTGACTTACCAACTTACATTGTACAAGCACTACTGGTCGCAGAAAATGGGCATTCCACTTGACCAGATTGAGACACACTTTGCCCTGCTGAAACGCACAGCAAAGGTTGGGCAAAAGGTGGAGATTTTCCGTGTGACTTCCGGTCCAAGAAAAACCACAAATGCACTTAACTTATTGAAAAAAGCCTTGTACAATGTGAATACACAAAACCACATGAAGAACCGTTTATCTTGTCAAAAGTGCGAGTTCTTCAATACTCCACATTGTACATAGGATAAACATGCCAGAGGACATACAAAAGAAAAAAATATTGGTCTTATCTGACCACCCAATGTCACCTTCGGGTGTCGGCACACAAACCAAATACTTCGTTGAAGCCCTACTAAAGACCGGACGATATAAGTTCCTGTGCTTCGGTGGGGCTATTCAACATGAGAACTACCAGCCGCAAAAGACCCGAGAATGGGGAGATGATTTAATCATTTACCCAATTAAAGGATATGGAGACGTTCACATAATTCGTGAAGCACTTTGGGTAGAAAGACCAGACGCAGTTTGGATTATGACCGATCCACGTTTCTGGGGCTGGTTGTGGGAAATCGAAGAAGAGATTCGTTCACACTGTCCTTTGGTATACTACCACGTTTGGGACAACTACCCTTACCCAAAGTTCAATAGAAAGTTCTACCTTTCTAACGATGCTATCGCAACCATCAGCAAAGTTACTGATGATATTGTTGCTACGGTAGCACCAGAGGTAAAGCGCAAGTACATTCCTCACGCTGTGCCACCCGACTTTTCACTCTTCCCAGAAGAAGAAAGGCAGAAATTTAGACAAGAAAACTTTGGCGATGCTGCTGATAAGTTTACAATTTTTTGGAATAACAGAAACGCGAGACGTAAACAATCCGGCTCACTTATTTTTTGGTTTAAAAAATTCTTGGACCGTGTTGGGGATGATCAGGCTGTGCTTATCATGCACACTGACACTAAAGACCCCCACGGTCAGAACTTGGATGCGATTATTAATGAGCTAGGCTTAACAGACGGTCAGGTAAAGTTTAGCAGACAAAAAATGCCAGCCGCAGCCCTTGCAAGACTTTATAATGCTTGCGACGTAACAGTAAACATTTCAGACGCCGAGGGCTTTGGTCTCGCCACACTAGAATCATTAGCTTGTGGCACGCCTATTATTGTGAATAAAACAGGTGGTCTGCAAGAACAAATAACAGACGGCAAAAAAGAATTTGGTGTTGGGATCGAACCCGCATCAAAAGCCATTATTGGCTCACAAGAAATTCCTTTTATCCGCGAGGATAGAATCAACGAGGACGATTTTGTTCAAGCTCTTTATGAGATGTGGTCAAAGAGTCATGCAGCACGTCGTAAGCTCGGAGAACAAGGTAGAAAGCACGTCGAGAAGAACTACTCGTTTGAGCAGCTTGAAAAAGGCTGGGTAGAGTTTATGGACGAGGTTCTTGAAGAAAATGGCTCTTGGGATACCCGCAAGGGATACAGGGCATGGGAGCAACTATCAGTATGAAGAAGATTATTGTAAAGGGTCCAGCCCTATCACAAACTGGATATGGCGAGCAAACACGTTTTGCTCTTAGGGCTCTGCGTTCACGTCCAGACCTTTTTGACATTTATCTTATGAATTTGGAATGGGGAAAGTCAAACCACATTATTGAAGATGATGAAGAAAGAGAGTGGCTAATTAAAACAATTCAAAAAACAGCACAATTACTACAAGCCAACCAAGGCAGAGTTGCTTTTGATATTTCCCTTCAGGTTACCATCCCCAACGAGTTTGAGAAAATGGCACCTGTTAATATTGGCTACACAGCCGGTATTGAGACAACAAAGGTCGCCCCACAGTGGTTACAAAAATGTAACGAGGTTATGGACAAGATAATCGTTGTTAGCAACCACTCTAAGGACGTTTTTGTCAATACTGTGGTGGAAGCACAGGACCAACACGGTAATAAATTCCCTTATAAGCTAGAGAAGCCGGTAGAGGTCGTAAACTACCCTGTTCGCCCACAAAACCCCACAGAGGTAGAACTCGACCTCCCGCACGACTTTAACTATCTTTTAGTCAGTCAGTGGGGTCCAAGAAAGAACTTTGAGAATGCTATTCGCTGGTTTGTCGAAGAGAACATCGACCGAGAAGTTGGTCTTGTTGTAAAGACGAACTCCTACAAGAATTGCACCATTGACCGAGACTTTACACACAAGCGTTTGCAGGCGCTCCTTGCCACCTACAAGGACCGCAAATGTTCTGTGACACTCCTTCACGGTTATATGAGCGAAGCGGAGATGCAGGGGCTTTACAGACACGAAAATATTAAAGCCTTTATTAACATTGCTCACGGCGAGGGATATGGTCTTCCGCTCTTTGATGCTGCTATTGCTGGATTGCCAATTATCACTATTGGTTGGTCGGGGCAGTGTGACTTCTTGTTCATGCCCGAGAAAGATAAGAAAGGCAAAGAGAAAAACAAAGGAAAATTCTTAAAAGTAGACTTTGATGTTCTTCCTGTACAACGAGAAGCACATTGGGAAGGGGTTATTCAACCAAACTCACAATGGGCGTTTGCTAGAGAGGGCTCGTATAAGATGGCGCTTCGTAAAATGAAAAACGAACATCATGTTTATCAGGGGCTTTCTAAATCTTTACAAAAGTGGGTTTTAGAAACCTTTGAAGAAAGCAAGCTAAACAGTCAGTTTGTTGAAAGTCTGGGAATTGAAGAACCAGAAGAACAAGTAATGGTACTATGAAAAATTTAGTATTTGTTGGGCAATTTCGAGATGCTTCGGGTTATGCCTCCGCTGCACGAGGTTATTTGGAAATTCTAGCCGAATTAGAGAGGGAAAGCGGATACAATCTTTTTACCCTGTCAATAAATTTTGAACAAAAAAATTCTGCACCTGACTCTGTGCTAGACTTAATTGAAAAGCACGAGATTAAAACAAAGGCTATAGTAGACAAAATTCAAGAAAGTGATTATTCTGTTCTTTGGCATTTGCCTCCTCCGGTGATGACATGGATGGAAAACTTAGATAGGTTGCCTCCACAACTTAAGGAGTCATTTCGCCTCTTTAAGACTCTTATTGATAATTGTAGCGAGAATCACAGTATTACCACTTGGGAAACAGACAAAATACCTTCGTATTGGAAAGGGGTGCTAGAGAAGCACAACACAAAGATTAATTTTGTTCCATCGCGTTGGAATTGTGAATCCTACAAAAAAACTGGTATCGAAACTCAACTCTTGCCGCACTACATCAGTCCAGTTGAAAATACAGCCAAGAAGGCTGTAAAACTCCCTTCACTCGATGGGAAGTTTACTTTTTTTGCAATGAGTCAATGGGGTCACCGCAAGGGCTTTGAGCCATTGTTGAGAGCATACTTTTCAGAATTTAAGAGCCAGACAGATGTTGCTTTGGTGATTAAAACATACGTTGACAATACTAGCAAAGAGGGTTCAACAGCGTTTAAGCAAATAGCGGACCAAATAAAAGCAATTAAAGCAGGCGTCTTTACGGATGAAAAAAACACACCACCCGCCTGCCCTGTTTATGTCCTTGTAGATGTTTTGTCAAGGGAAAAAATAAATTATCTCTATGATGTTAGTGATTGTTTTGTTCTAGCAACAAGAGGCGAAGGATTTGGGCTAACTATTGCCGAGGCTGCATCGTTTAACAAGCCGGTAATTGTTCCAGATAAGGGTGGTCATGCAGATTACCTAGAGCCAAACGCATTGATGTTTGGTTGCCATTTGGCTCCGTGCTATAAACTTCCAAACTATGAATGTGGTTCAAACTATTATGAGCCTGACGTGTTGTCCTTGATGGAAAAAATGAGGTATGCGTTTGACAATAGAGAAGAGTTAGCTGCAATTGCAAAAAACAACTCCAAAAAGCTAAGTGACCATTGTGGCAAGGACAACATAAAAAGAATCCTTACAGACTCTTTTAGTTTTGAGAAAGCTACACCGCTTATCTCTTCTCCAAAAAGCACTACTAATCGATTGAAATCTAAGCTTTCCTCCATGGAAAGTCTGGAGCAAAAAGTATCGCTTTTAAAGAACTCTTATAAGGGCGACACTTGCTACATCTTAAACTGTGGTCCCTCATTGAAGGACTATAACAGAGAACAGTTAAAAGAAAAATTATCTAATAAGCTTGTTTTCGCAGTTAAGCAAGCCTACGAGTATTGTCCAGAAGTGGTAGACTTTCACTTCTTTAATTGTTCAAACCTGCCAAGCCCTAACGCGGGTGTGCATTACGATTATAAAGAATCAAACCCAATTGTCGTAGGAAGTTCAAATTACGACAAGGGTATGAGATGGTCAGCTTTACAGCATGACGACTTATTTTTCAAGATTCCAATAAGAACAGAAATAGACAATGAGTTTTTAGCTGTTACAAAAAAGTTTGAAGATTACCCGCTGGAAGCCCAAAGACCATGTGGTCCAGGCATAATGTATGAAACTGTAATACAAACTGCGGTTCATCTTGGTGTTAAAAAAATAGTTGTATTGGGATGGGATTTGACTTATAATAAAGTTAATGAAGACAATTACAAGCACTTTTACGGTAATACACAAGGTCTTGTGAATCGCGGCGACATTCTTGATTGGGAAATAGAAACCACTAGAGCAGCAACAAAAGAGATGTTTTATTGGTTAAAAGAAAATGGAATTTCGCTTACAATAGTATCTGACATTAGTAGCCTTTATGAAGGCATTCCACGGGAGAAATTGTGACATACATAATCGCAGAAATTGGTATTAACCACAACGGCTCGCTAGAAAACGCAAAAAGACTTATCGATGTAGCCTCATTAGCTGGCTGTGATGCAGTCAAGTTTCAAAAGCGAAATCCAGACGTTTGTGTTCCAGAGCATCAAAAAAATGTAATGAGAGAGACGCCATGGGGCACGATGACTTACCTTGAGTACAAATACAAGGTAGAGTTTGAGAAAGAAGAGTACGACGAGATTGATAGATACTGCAAAGAGAAGGGCGTTGAGTGGTCTGCATCTCCATGGGATTTAGACAGTTTAGAATTTTTATCAAATTACGAAATCCCCTTTATTAAAATCCCTTCAGCCATGCTTACAAACGAAGAGTTGATTAGGGCTAGCTCTAGGTGGTCTGCCGAGAGAAACAAAGAATTAATTGTTTCTACTGGTATGAGCACCGTAGAGGAGATTGATAAAGCAGTTGAGTGGATGAGAGAAGAGGGCACAGAATTTGCCTTATTGCATTGCAACAGCAGTTACCCCGCTCCGGTGGACGAGTTAAATTTGTCATGCATTAAAACCCTTAAAGACCGTTATGGCTGCAAGGTTGGCTACAGTGGACATGAATTCCGTCTTGGCACTTCTGTTGCTACAGTTATGTTGGGCGCAGAGATTATTGAACGACACATCACTCTTGATAGAACAATGTGGGGAACAGACCAATTGTCTTCTGTAGAACCACAAGGGCTTATTAAGCTTGTAAGGGGTGTTAGAGAACTTGAGCAGGCTCTTGGAGACGGGACAATTGGAGTCACCGATACGGAACTTCCATTTCGTAAAAAACTGAGAGGATAAAAATGAAAAAAGTAGAGGACGTTGCAGTTATTATTCAAGCAAGGCTTTCTTCTCAAAGATGCCCACAAAAGATGATTCGTCCTTTTGCAAATACCACGCTAATGGACATTGCTTTGCAAAAATTACAAGATTCAAAAATCCCAAATGAAAATGTTTGGTGCTCTGTCTATGAACCAGAACTTAAAGAATTATGTTCAAAGTATCCATTTAATGTTTATGAAAGAACTGAAAAGTCTGCGTTGTCTGAGGGCACTCCAATGACAGAAATGTATGAGTGGTGGGATAAGCTGCCACATAAGTATGTTGTAATGGTAAACGCTTGCGCTCCAATGCTTACAAAAGAGACAATTGAAAATTTTTACTTTGATTACTGCAAGTCAGAAAAAGCTGGTATGTTTGCCGTGATGGACAAAAAGAATTATTTCTGGGATGAAGACGGTACTATTCTAACACCACTGAAAGAAGATGTTATGAACACCAAGACAGCAAAGATCATTAAAGAGGCGGCACACTGTCTTTACGCTGGCTCCTTGGAGAAGGTTGGTCAGGGCGTATGGATGGGAGATTTTAATAAACCAAATGATATAGAGTTATGGTCGATGGCAGAGAGAGAGAGTCTGGACATTGATTATGAGTGGCAGTTTAATATGTGTGAAAGCCTTTATAAAATGAGGAATAAATGAATAACAAATTTTATAACAATAAGAAAATTTTTATCACTGGTGGAACAGGTTCTCTTGGGCGTGCGCTAATTAAGAGATTGAAGAGTCTTGGTTGTAAAATTATTATCTATAGTCGAGATGAGGGTAAACAGGCACTGTATTTCGGTGCAGACAAAGAAGTAAAAAGGGTTATTGGAGATGTAAGAGATTTAGAAAAACTAAAAACATCTATGATGCTCCATAAACCAGACTATGTAATTCATACAGCAGCACTCAAGAGAGTTGACGATATGGAGATGTACCCAGATGAGTGTGTAAAAACAAACATTGTTGGCTCTGAAAATGTTGCAATTTCCTCTTTACACGCAGGCGTGAGCAAGTGTGTCCTTATATCAACAGATAAGGCTTGTCAACCTGTAAATGTTTATGGTTCGTCAAAGTTTATTGCAGAAAGGATTTTTACGAATTACGACTATAATTCAAATTACACTGTCTTCGCATCTGTAAGATATGGAAACGTTATTGCGTCTCGTGGTTCGTTTATTCCCCTATGGATATCAGCAATTAAAAAAGGTCAAACCGTTAATGTGACTTCAACAGAAATGACACGCTTTTTGTTTACTCTTGAGGATGCAGTTGACACCGTTCTTAGCTCTCTAGAAAATGCAATTGGGGGAGAGGTGTTTATCCCAAAAATCGATTCTTATACGTTACCTCAATGCGTCGAAGCTGTTGCGGAAATTTTAAACACGAACGTGAAAACCAAGATCAGTGGTATTAGACCGGGAGAAAAGCTGCACGAGGACATGTTGGCAAAGACCGAACTGCCATTTACTTATGAAGTTGCAGGGACAAACCTCCTTCAAGTTAGACCACAATACACCTCAAAGAGTTATCAAGAATTCAACAAATATAATGGTCAAGAATTCAACTCATCTTTATGGGTTCAGTGTGATAAAGAAAAGTTGATTTGTTTAATAAACAAAGGTTTGGTTTGCTCGTGAAACTGTTTGAAACTAAAATAAACGATGCTGATATCAATCAGATAACAAAAGTTATATCTTCTGGAGAGTTGGGCTTTGGAGAAAACGTTCGTTTATTTGAAAACCATTTCTCTAATTTTTCAAACAAAAAGTACAATGCATCAACAAATTCAGCATCAGCCGCCGCTTTTATGATATATTCTTATCTACGCGACACACATGGTATATGCGATGTTTACACAACTTCTTTGGGTTTCACATCTCCTGCATGGGCAGCTAAACATTTTGGTCACAATCTTTATTTTGTAGATGTACAGGAAAATTTGCAGTTCTGTTCAAAACATTATAAAAAAATACGAAAGCCCACAAAAAATAAGGTTGTGGTCATGCCGGTGTTGTACGGCGGCGTCAGTAAAATTCTCGACTTTGACCTTGTGGGAGACGAAATTGTGGTCGTTGACAGCGCTCATTGCGTGACTCCCACTATTAATTGTAACTTTGTTTTCTTCTCGTTTCATCCATATAAGCCGATATGTACATCAGACGGTGGTATGATTTCTACCGACGACTCCCGCGCAAACGACTATTTTTTGCGGTATAGAAACTTTGGGAGAGAACAGCAGGGCAATTCATACAATATATCTGTTGATGGATTTAAATTCTACATGAATAATCTAAATGCTACAATTGGTCTGACTCAGATAAAAAGATATGAACACCTGTTGTTGCAAAGAAAATTAAACTATGAAAAACTTGCTTCTTCTAAAACACTGTTACCACACGACAACAAATCTTCTTATTATTTTGCTACAACTTTGTGTGAAGACGCCAATAAAACGATTGAGATTATGGGGCTATCTAGACACTATCCTATGCTTCATAAGATGAGGTACTACAAATCCTCACAGGTTCTTCCGTTTCTTGAAAAAATACATCACAAGATTCTGAACCTGCCATTACACAAGTTAACAATGTTTTAGTTGTGTGATAAAATTATTGTATGAAAAACAATACATTTGTAATAGCAGAGGCTGGCTCAAACCACAATGGTGATTTTGATATCGCTAAAAAACTAGTAAATGTCGCCAAAGATTGTGGTGCCGATGCAGTGAAATTTCAGTCTTTTAAGGCACAAAAACTTTTTAGTACCAAAAGTCATAATGTAAATGGGTTTAACGTGTTTAAACTTTTTAAACCTCTAGAGGTAACAAACCAATGGCTCAAAGACCTGAAAAGCTATTGTTCGGATCAAAATATAGAGTTTATGTGCACACCTTTTGATGAGCAAGCAGTTGATTTTTTGTATGATATCGGTGTTAAGAGAATAAAAATTTCTGGTTTTGAAAGCACTGATTTGAGGTTTATTAATTATGCAGCATCAACAAAACTACCATTGATTGTTTCCGCAGGTCTTGGGTGTGGATTAGAATTTATAGAAAAAATATTGACGACTTGTTATAGTGTTGGGTGTGAAGATATCACAATATTACATTGCAATAGTGCTTATCCAACCCCGCAAGAAGAAATTAACTTGAACACAATAGATGCAATAAAAGAAAGGTATGACATTAAAGTTGGACTTTCCGACCACACTTTATCATATGTAACTCCTTCTTTTGCTGTAATGCGCGGAGCAGAATGTATAGAAAAGCATTTTACATTATCTAAAAAAATGAATGGACCTGATCATTCTTTTGCATTAGAACCTGATGAATTAAAGAAAATGACCGAACTAATCAGATTGGCAGAAAACTCAAAAGGAATTAAAAACATGTTTACAGACAGTGAAAAAGAAAATTCTTTTCAAGGTAGAAGGTCCATTGTTTTAAAAAGAAGTGTAAAAAAAGGGGAACTAGCTTCCAAAGAGAATTTAACAACCAAAAGACCATTTTATGAAAATAACATACCAGCATCTGATTTTTTTAAAATATCTGATTCTGGCTATGTCTTTAATGATGATCTTGCGGAAGACGAGTTTTTAAAGTTTGATAATTTAACAAAAGGAGTAAAAATTGACAGATGAACAAATCATTGACGAAATACAAGAAATTCGTGCAAGAAATAATGTTAATTGGATGGACGTTGTAAGAATGTGTTTTGAATTAGCACCAGAAAGAGCAAGATCTTTATTCTCAGAAATAAAAGAATGCGATAGAAAAATTCAACAATTAAGTGATAGGTTGGCGAATAATGGCACAAAAGAAAATTAAAGATTTAGCAATAATAGTGCAAGCAAGAGCCAACTCAACAAGAATACCAAATAAAATGCTTAAAGAGTTTGCTAACAAAAACCTATTTGAAATTGCAATTGAAAAAATTCTTTCTTCCAAGGTGATCCCCAAAGATAGCTTTTATGTCTCTCTTTATGACCAAGAACTAAAAGAAATAGCTAAAAAATACGATATCAACATCTATCATAGATCTGAAAAATCTGTAGGAGAAAGTAAAGATACTAGGGTCGTTTCAGAATGGTACAATAAGTTAGATCGGAAATATTATATTATTATTAATGCGTGTTGTCCAATTTTAACTATTGAAACTATTGATTCATTTGTCAACCATTTTCTAAATTCAGAAAATGATAGTTTGTTTGCTGTTCATGAAAAAAAGAATTTTTATTGGAACACAGATGGTGTTTTAAAAACAAAATATCCCGGTACAATGGATACAAAATTGGTAGAAACATGTTATGAAGCCGCACATTGCCTCTATGCTGGAAAAATGAGCAGAATTGAACAAGGAATTTATCTAGGGAACTTTGTAAAAAACGATCCTGAGTTGTTTGTTGTTCACGAAAAAGAAACATTTGATATTGATTATGAGTGGCAATTCAAAATTGCTGAAGTGTTGTACAAAAATAAGGAATATTTTTTAAATGAAAAATAAAATTATAATTTTTGGTACTGGAGAGTATGCAGAATTGGCGTGCTATTATTTTACACATGATAGTCAATATGAGGTTGTTGCTTTTACAGCAGATGAACAATATGTTAATAGTGATAGTTTTTTAGGACTTCCATTGGTTGCCGCAACAGAAGTAAGTAAAAAATACCCTCCTAATCTCTATAAAGCACACGTTGCGCTTTCATACAGAAAGTTGAACAAAATTCGTGAAGAAAAATATTTCTTCATGAAAAACATGGGGTATGAACTAGTCAGTTATGTCTGCTCAAAATCAGTTGTGTGGAGTGATCTTAACATTGGCGATAATTGCTTTGTTTTGGAAAACCAAACTATACAACCAACAGTTTCTATAGGAAACAATGTTATGATTTGGAGTGGAAACCACCTTGGTCACAATTGTTCAATATCAGATCACACCTACATCAGTAGCCACGTTTGTATTTCTGGACATGTTAAAATAGGTCAGAGGTGTTTTTTAGGAGTAAATTCAACAGTGGCTGATTTTGTCAATATCGGAGATGATTGTTTTGTAGGAATGTCCGCTGGTGTAACAAAAAATTTGAATGATGGGGATGCAATTCTTGCGAGCAAAAGCAGCATTTTTGACAAAAAAAGTGATTTAAATAAAAAAATCATGGCTTCTTATTTTAAAAAGACAACGGAGTAGTTATGTGGAAAAAGAAGGGTGTGATTATAAGTCCGCAGAATAATTTATGGTGGATGAAAACTCATGCAATGTTGCCGACAGTTAGACACGTTGAAGACAACAAATATATCGTTTATTACTCTGGGCGCGATGAGAACAATGTTTCACACATTGGTGCCAGTGAAATTGCCATAGATGGCGACAATATTAAAGTTATATCATATTCTACAGAACCAGTCTTTTCAATTGGTGAACGAGGTTGCTTTGATGACAATGGTGTAACTCCATCATGTATGCTTCAAGATAAACTTTATTATATAGGCTGGAATTCTGGTACGACAACGTATAGAATGAGCTTAATTATGGGATTGGCAATAAAAAAGGATGGGGACATTAAAAGACACTCTCGCGCCCCACTATTTCAAAAAACAGACAAAGAGCCTTATGGGATTTTAACTGCTCCTTGGGTAATTTTTGACGATAATAAATATAAGATGTGGTATGTTTCTGGCGAAGGGTGGATTAATAAGAACCTTCCAAAATACAACATCAAATATGCAGTTTCTGATGATGGTATTAATTGGCAAAGAAACGCCGACGTTGCGATTGAGTTGCAGGGAAAGGAAACCGCTCTAGCGAGACCGAATGTATTAAAGACAGCTAATGGATATGAAATGTTCTTTTCATACAAAGACCCAGAAAAAACTTACAGAATCGGAAGGGCAACATCAGAAGATGGTAAACTTTGGTTACGCGATAAAAAAGAAGTTCTAGGCGTCTCTATAGAAGGGTGGGATTCTGAAATGGTTGCCTATCCTTGCGTATTTAAGCACAACAATAAAAAATATATGCTTTATAATGGAAATGGCTACGGTTTAACTGGGGTGGGATATGCAGTTGAAGAATAAAACCGTTGCAATAATGCAACCAACATTCATGCCTTGGATCGGCTATTTTAGTATGATAAATAAGAGTGATGTGTTTGTTTTTTTTGATGATGTTCAAGTGGTAAAAAGATCTTGGCAAACTAGAAATAGAATTAAAACACCAAATGGAGAATATTTTATCACAGTCCCAGTTAAAAAAGGGAATTCAAGAGCATTAATAAAAGATTGTCAAATCGCAATTGATGACAAGTGGAAAGAAAACACCTTAAGCACAATAGAACAAAATTATTCAAAATCAAAATTTTACAATGATGGTATTAGTTTTATAAAAGAAATTTTAGTAAAAAATTATGACACCCTAAGTGACTTAAACTGTTCTATAATTAAAGATGCCTGTGAAAAATTGCAGTTAAAAACTGAACTTATTTACAGTTCCAATCTCTCTTCAAGTGGTAAACGAGAAAAGTATCTTTGTAACATATGTGAAGAGCTTGGTGCAAAAACTTATTTATCAGCACCAGCATCCAGAAAATATATAGAAGAGTCTCCTGATGTTTTTGGTGAAAGTGGTATAGAAATAAAATATCATAATTATGAACACCCAATTTATGATCAAAGGTATGGAGACTTTATTTCTCACTTGTGTGTTCTTGATGCCATTTTTAACATTGGTTACAAAAAAACAAGGGAGTTGATTATATGATTTGGACAGAAGAAAAAACATGGAAAACGGAAAGCCCCTCTAACAGTTCCTTTATTTGGGATAGATATGGCTTTATTAATAACCCCCACCGAGGCTTGGATTATGTAAAAAGCGCCATAGTCCCTCATCTTGGCGGGGGAGAGGTCGTTGTCAACGGAGAAGTATTTTATCAAAAGAAAAAAGAGTTTGAAGAATTTAATGGCTCTTCTGTCTTGTTGATTGGCGGTGGTCCCTCTTTAAATTCATTTGATTTTTCTACTGTTGGAGATTATGATAAAGTTGTTAGCTGTAACCACTATTTTGTCAACGAGTATGCTGCTAAAATCCCAATGTCATTTGTTTTTTTAGGAGACGAAGTGAAGCCACAAGACCCAAGATTAGTGGCGCATTTAGAAAACACCTCTCACCTAATAGGGTTTGAAAACATAGGTCGGTCACAAAATGAGCTATCTTTGTTTAAAGAAAAATATGGCGACAGGATTTTCTGGGCTCATACAAGATACCATTCAAAAATAGGAGCGATGGTCAGGATTGCTTCGTTTGTTTGCTCGTTGAAACCAAAAAGCATATCAATAATAGGCATGGACGGGTACAAACATCTTGAAAACGACAAAGACGAAAATCACCACGGGTTTCAAAAAGACAAAAAAAAAGATGGTACTTACGAGAGAAACTTTACTGGCGTGAAACTGGAACAAAAATACAAAAACCAATACCTTGAGTTTTGGGATTATGTACTTCACGACATTGGAAAAGACATAGAATTTTATAATCTGGGTCATGGTCATGCTTGTAATTTATCTACTGAAGTTTTAACAGAGAAAATAGGGGAAAACTATCGCCTGTATTTGTCTGACCCACACCGGAGAGTCTAGTGAACACCAAATGGCTCACAACAAAACAAATTGGCTTTTATCACGGCGGTCTCGCAGCCGTGAACTACTTTAATGAAAGAATTGGCGAAAGAAGAGGGGATTACCCTTGCTTGACGAATAAACACGACAAGTTGATAAGCGAGATAAACACCAATGGCTATGTCAAACTAGACGGGGTTTTTACAAAGCAGCAGATTGACGCACTTGGGCAAGACTTTGATGCAGCACAAGCGAGCGGTCTTGTTTCTCAAGACAACGAATTTTTTACTATGATACAAGACCCTTTATACGCCTCTAAAACAGCGTTTGAAATAGCTACCAGCGATCTAGTTTATGAGATAGCCACCGAATTCTTTCAATGTGTTCCATCGCTATGCACGCAAAACTTTCGATTGAGTAAACTAACCAACAACCCTGCCACCACAACACAACTTTATCACGCGGATAGAAATAGTATAAAATTTATGAAATTTTTTATCTACCTGAACGATGTTGACGAGCACGGTGGACCACTAACATTTGTGGAGGGGAGCAATGCAAACAAGTTTTATGATCACCTATCCAAGTACCGCTGGTCAGACGAGGAAGTGAGGGCTTATTACGGCGAGGACAAGATTAAAAAACTAACAGCAAAGTCTGGGGATTTGTTGATTGCCCTAACAACAGGGTTTCACAAAGGACTAAAGCCAGAAAAAGCAGATAGGCGTATGTTAACACTAAATTATGTAGTACACATGGAAAGCGATGTTAGCCGTTTGTTTAAGACAAGAAAAAAGTGGGTTGATAATCTGCCGCACCACAAGAAGCCGTTATTTGATTTTATGGAGGTTGTTTAGTGAGAAAGGTATTTATTGACGGGGGTGCTAATAAGGGTCAGTCTATAGACCAATTTGTTAACCACCATCCCGAAGCAAGTGAGTATGAAATTCATTCATTTGAGTGTACAAAAAGTGGACTGATTAAGGAATATTGGAATGAAGCAGCCATCCGTGCCAGAGAAGCGGGTTGTGTTGTTAAACTTTATGAAAAAGCCCTCTGGACTGAAGACGAAGAGGATATTATTTTTTATGACTCTAAAAACGAATCGTCCTCTCTACTGATAGAAAAAAACAATAAAAACCCAACCTACATAAGTTCTATTTGTCTTTCAAGATTTATACTTGAAAATTTTTCTGCGAGCGATTGTATTGTATTAAAGTTAGACATAGAGGGAGCCGAGTACGAAGTATTTAAGGATTTAATTGATACTGGGGCTATAAAATACATTAATAAAATCTATGGTGAATTACATGGACCAAAATGCGGAATAAGCCTTGAGGAAGACCTTGCGCTTATTGAAAAATTAGAGACCTTTGGTCATAAGATTTATTACTGGGATGCCACTAATGACAGTGGAATAGGCGATAAATTTTACACAGAAGAAACGTTAAGAACGTTTCATAACAAAAAAAGATTTAGAAAAGGAGATAAATGATTTACTACGTTGACATAGATGAGACTATCTGCCAATCTCCTGAAACAAGAGATTACTCACAAGCAACTCCATTTCCAGATAGAATAGAAAAGATAAACAATCTTTATGAAATGGGGTATACTATTGTATACTGGACTGCAAGAGGAACTGGCTCTGGGATTGATTGGAGAGAAATTACCGAAGCCCAATTCCAAAAGTGGGGAGTAAAATACCACGACTTAAAATTTGGTAAGCCAGTTTATGACTTGTTCATAGATGATAAAAACATAAACTCAAATGAGTTTTTTGGAGAATAAAATGACACTATCAAATCAAGCTATCGGTTCAATTATGATGGCACTACAAAAGGCAATCCTAAACCAAGAAGACATTACAGGAATTCTTCGCGGATTTGAATTTAATCCAGACGACAATAATGAACTGGTTGTAAATAACCCGCCAACTGTCTCAGCCCCCGAGGATGCCGAAGATGAATAGGATTGAGAAACCATGGGGTTGGGAAGATATCTTAATCAACACTGAATTGTATGTTGTTAAGAGAATCTATGTTGCTCCTGGGCAACGTCTTTCACGACAGTTTCACAGGGTTAAAGATGAAACTATTTTTGTAGAGGATGGAACTCTTCATCTCGATTTAGCAAAGACTGATAACGAAGACAATATTACAATTCTTTCAGAGGGTAAATCTTTTAGAATAAAACCAGAAACAATTCACCGCTTCACAGCCCCTCAAGACCAGGGTGTTATGCTAATTGAAGCAAGCACCCCACACCTTGACGACGTTGTTCGTCTTTCAGACGACTATGGAAGAACAGATGCCTAAATATTCTTATCGTTGTAACACTTGTTTGAGAAACTGGGACGAGTGGCACTCTATGTCAGAGATAGTCACCAAGTGCGAAGAGTGTGACTCGCCCTTTGTTTTTCGCATTCCTAGCCACTTCACTACAATGAAGACCGAGCAAAGAGGCGACAAAAAAGTGGGTGAAGCAACGAAAGAGGGCATTGAAGAAAACCGAGAGGTTTTAAAACAAATGCAAGAAGAAGCAAGAACAAAGGAGTTTGACCCAAATGCTTGAATGGACACTAGTAGTTATTTTTGTTTCTACGACAGCAGCACTGTCATACCTTTGTTATAACTTTGCCGAAACCCTTAACAACATTCAGGCAAGAATTTCCGACCTGCGAGAACAGGTCGATGATTTTGACGAGCTTGTAAATACTGTCAACGCTAGCGAAACATACTACGGCGACCCTATTATACAAAACCTTGTCACAGCCACAACAGTTCTTAGCGAGACTTTAAAAGACGTGGCGAGAATACAAGAGGAGATAGCAGGCGATGCCGAAGAAGAGAACTAAAAGAAAGTATTTTACAAAAGTCCATGAGGATGCCATAGTTAAATACTGTAAAACAACAGACCGCTACACAAAAGAAAAACTCTACATCGAGTTTATTCACCCTGCGTTCGACGAACTTGTTGATAAAATTATCTACACATACAAGTTCACAACTCTTCCAAACATTGATTACCTACGCGAAGAATGTAAAGCTTGGTTGGTCACTATTCTTGACAAGTATGACCCCGACAAGGGCTCAAAAGCCTTCTCTTACTTTTCAGTCGTTACCAAAAACTGGTTTATCCACAAGGTAAAGAAAACAACCAAGCGTTTAAAAACTGAGACTCCTATTGACGAGTCAAAGAATTTAGAGCACCCCCTTACCGACCACATACCATACGAGCACGAAAGAAACCGCACCGAGTTCTTCGCCCACCTCCGCGAGAATATCGATGAATGGTATGAAGCAGCCGAGAAAGAAAACGAAGTAAAAGTTATTAATGCCATAAAAGTTCTCTTTGAGCACTCAGACCAAATAGAAATTTTCAATAAAAAAGCTATTTATCTTTACATGAGGGAGATCACCGATTTGAACACAAAACAAATCGCAACCGTCCTCACAAAGCTCAAAGTGAGGTATAGAGGCTTTAGGTCTGATTGGAACGATGGCGAAATATGAAGAACTTCTTGAAGAAGCAATAAAAAACATTAGACTTGACCGAGAGGCGACCAACACTGCTCTTGATGAAATAAGCCAAGACATTCATCAAGGAAGGGCAGACCACGGTCGTCAAGGTCTTGTTGTAGCCAAGTACCTAGAAACCTTACAGCGTTCCAACGAACAGCTAGTAAAGGTTGCTTCACTTATGGCGAAGACTAGTAAACAAACTGAAACTATCTCATCAGCAGACATTGATGCTATCTACGATAACCTCAACGACAACGGGGAGGAAGAGTAGATGTTTTACGATACTAATTTAACTCCGTTTTCTGACAGCCCATTAACCGAGCTTAAATTACAACAAAAACAAGCAACAAGCCCGATAATCTTTTCCTCTAAAAAGTCGGGATATATTCTTGAAATTTTAGGAGATGCCGGTGTTGCAGCCGGTGAGCTTGAAAAGTTAAAGAGGGTTTATGGAGAATTTGTAAAACAAAATCAGTATGTTGAAATTAGAGTAAGAATTCCCGATGTGCATTCTTACCTTGACCCTTTAAACGTTGCACAACACAATTGCATTTGTATTGCCCTTAAGGGAGATTATTTAAAGGTTGGCGCACCAGTTCAAGCTTCGTTTGAAAATCCCGTCGATACAAGCCGAGGATACATTGTTAACAGCCAGAATGTCACAGGGGATGGTTCTAAATCCAGAGACGGTGATGACTCCGACACCTCTGATGGTTCCAATAGATTTTTAGACCCCACCGACACCGGCACCAAAAAAGATAATAAACCAGTATATGTTGATAAGGGCTTTCTCGGCTTGCCTTTTAAGTGCGAGGTGAGAGCCCGCCCTGGTGCTCGCCTAAAAGGTGTTCGACAGCGTTTAATTCGTGAAGCAGAGAAAATTGCAGAAGCTGCTGGCTGGTACTACGGAGCAACAAAAAAAGCTGCCTTGATAGTAACGTCAGGCAAACGCGACCCAAAGCCTGACAAGCCCCATGGCAACCATTCAACCGGCAACGCTTTTGATTTTGATATAGAGATTGATCGTAAAAGGCTGGGAAGAATGGAGTCATACGCTTTTGTTGCAGCAATGATAGAATTCAACATGTTGTCTAACAAAAGAATGGGCTTGTATCTTGACCCTAAATGGTATAATGAAACCAATGGTGTGGTCGGTTTTTACGGGGGAAGCCATCCACACTATGATCTAAGAACAAAAGGCGGCACAGAGCGCTGGGTTCGTTTTTATCCAGACCCTGATGGCGACCCAACAATAAAAACAGCAGGAGACTACAAGAGGGACGAATATCTAGCTTTTGATAAAGTGAGCCCCTTAAAAATTCCAAAGTCCGTAAGATTGAGATTCAGGCAGTTGTATTATGGCTATCGCCCTTATTCTTCTACCGAGGGCGCGGGTTCTGCCCCAAAGGTAGAAGCACTTGATCGTGAGATAAAAAAACAGAAAGATAGTTGGGAGGCGTGGAAAAAGACGGAGGCTGGTAAAAGCTTCGGAGCCACAAATTCATCCCTTCCAGAAAACCAAAACAGAAATGTGGATCTTGAAACAACGCAAGCTTCTTTATCTTGGAAATTGTCAAAAGGAGGTCCGCTTCAAAATTTCGAGGATTCTCCTAATAAGGAGGCTATGGGCAAACTTCCCACCTCACAGTTGTTCTCCGCGACAGCTAAATTACACTTCGACTCTAAAATTTATGAGAAGCAAGACATCAAAAAAGACCTTAAATTTGGAGGAGTTGGTATCGACACGAAGAATAATAAGTTAATTTTTAACAGACCTTATCCAACAAGGGTAACTAAGATTCCAATTTATGTAATCCCGCAAAAAAAATACTTTGAATATTGGAGCCAAAAGCAGCGCCTCGTGACGCCTCGCGGCATTGACCTCAGCGCCTACAAACGCTCCCAGGCACGCGCACGCAAAGCCCCCTCAAACACCTCCTGGGACGGCTACCCATAAAAGACCCAATAAATTATGACAAGAGCAACACAACCAAAAATAGAGATTAACGACGGACAAGCTGGTTCAATAACCAGAAACTTGTCTTCGATTAATAATGCAACACAGCCTCTTGACCCTTATCCATTGTATGTCAAGCGCGGAGCAGAAAGACTTCAACAACACGGTAACACATACATTATTCAGGGAACTGATAGAATTGGCAAAACAACTGACCGCTTAAAAAATGGTACTGTTTTAGAAACACCCGTTGACAAGGGTCGCGGTGCTATGGGTGAAGATGGCGCACACATGATTGACTTATTTGTCGGCGCACAGGGTTTTGTTCCGGTAGATAAAGTAGATGGAAAAACAATTGTTGCGGCTGGACCAAACTTTGATTTAGACTCCGCTAGAATTTACATTTCTCAAAAGGTCGATATTGACGACGCATTTGGTTTAGCCCCCGGCGTTGTTGGACAATCAACAGGCAAGTCTGGTATTGGTATTAAAGCAGACGCAGTTAGAATCATTGGTCGAGAAGGTGTAAAAATTGTTGCTGGCGTTTCCAAAACAGAACCAAACAAAAACTCTAGAAAAGTATCAATTGGTCGCCCAAGGGGTATTGACCTTATCGCTGGCAACCAAACAGATGAGGAACTAGCACTTCAACCCTTAGTAAAAGGCAACAGCCTTGTAGATTGCTTAACTAAAATTATGGACAACGTAGATGCCCTGTCACAAACTGTGGATGGTATTATTGAGGAGATTGGTAAAATAAACACCGACTTGGCTGCTCACATACACATCTCGCCATTTTTTGGTGCTCCAACCTCTACGTCGCCAAACTTTCAGGGCGCAGTGTTAACCCACACTATTGCACTAGAGCAACTTTCTTTTGCTGTTGGCACAATCAAGGGCAGTAATGATATCATTAAGTTTAAATACCTCAATTCTACCGGAAAGTCTAATTACATTTGTAGCAACTTTAACAACACAAATTAACTATGTCTAATCCACTTTCAAAATTATTTATCGATTCAACTTGGGAACAATTTAGGGTTGCCTATTATGATGCTCCCAATGATTATGTTTATTATTGCCTTTGGACTGATTTAACGGAGTTAGACCCAAACAAAAACTGGTTTGTGGTTTTTAACGATTTTCGCCCACAGGCATTACAGTATTTTATTGACAACAAGCTTTTCACAATTGAAGTAGATAAAAAAGATCCCGAAGACATTAACACACCAATTCCAAAATTCAAAGGCGACAAAACCTGTGAGATAGCTGGCGAAACAACAAAGCCTAAGACATACCCTTCGTCAGAAGACATACTTTTGAACGATAGGAAAACAATCGACCCTCGACCAAACGGCGTGGTTCGCCTTCTTTACAGAATTGAAGAGGCTTCAAAAAAACTAAATGTCGAGAAGATTCAGGTTGAGTACAACAAATTTACTCAACAGAAACAGCAAAAGCCACTTTCAAAACAAATAAAAGACTTTATTGACGATGGCAAAAAGAAAGACTTTAAGATTAACAATATATCTGACATAGCAAAAATTGCGAACATAAGAGACTTAAAAGACTTAAATGATTTCCTTAAAGCAAGAGCCCAAGAAAGCAATTATGTAAATGCTAAAATTGGACAATCTTTAGGACAAACAGCTTCAGGTGTAAATCTAGATTTAGCCCAAGCAGTTAGAGACAACGCTGAACCACCAGTTATTACGAGAAATCAAGTTTATTCACAAACTCTTCGTGATGCAGAATACTTGGGAGACTTTGCCTTCTTTAACTTCCCAGCAGCACTTTCTAATGTAGCAGAGGGAACAGAATCATTTGCTGAAACAGGAGCAGATAATGAATCTGTAAAGGCACTAAAAGCTACTTTGAAAAAGGTTAATTCTGAGCTTGGAAAACTTTATGCTACGTTAAACAAGTGGGGATTGAAGCCACTGATTGAGTGTGGAGCGGCTCTTTTAATTGAGGGATTGAAAGCACAAGGATATCTTTCTTTAGCCAGGGCACTCGCAGAACAACTAGAGGAACTAACAAAAAACTATAAATCATTTGGTGTAGAGTTTGACAAATACGAAAATTTTTACAACCAGATACAAAAACTATGGAAAAACAAGTCTTCGTCAAAACCCATGGGCACGGTTACCAAAGAACTAAAAAAGCAGGTAGACAGTCTTTTGCTGGAGCTTGGACGACAGTTCATTAACACTCTAGTCCAACAGTGCCTCCTAGCGCTAGCCAGTAATGAACCCGAAGGTGATTTTGACTACGGTTCAGTTCAACCTCAAGACCTCTTTGAAGACCCTATTGCTTTTCAAAACACAGCAGCGACTTCTCTAGGAAAAGAATTTACTGGGAACGACTCCGTGTCGTTTCAAAGTTTTATCAACTTGACATTTTCTAGCTTGACCGGCAAAGAGATGTGCAGGCTACTAGAAGGACAAGCCGAGCCATTATTGCTTCTACAACTTCAGTCATTTGCCGAGCAAACAAAAGTAGATACATTTTTTGACGACCTTTATTCTTACGCAAACTATTTCTACCAACTAGGTCTTCAAACTGGAACAGCCTTTTGCAAAGTGGTAAATGAAGCAGAGCCAAACGTCAACCCAACAGCAGACTATTGTGATACAAAAACAGACGACCCAACAGCGGCAAAAGTACCCGCTGGTTATGGTGATCCTGATGTGCCGCAAATAACGGTTGATGATTTAGCCAATCTTTTGTCCGAGGACGCAATAAATAATTTACTACCAGACATTGATTTTAGTGGCTTATTAAACGAAGCGTATCGTCAGGCTCAAGAAGCCCTTTACCAGTACGAGATTAATTTTGACGACGACATTGCTAACATAGATAAAGGATTGACCAAAATTCAAAAAGAAAAAGACCCTGATCTGACAAAAGCCCTTGAGGATATTGGTATTGAACCACCGGACGGCAAGACCGACGACACAATTGACTTTGGAACAGAGCTAATATTAACTAAAGTAAAGCCAGATAACATACCAGAGCTTTCAATTGCACCAGACCTGATTGACAACGGAAACAGAGTTGGAAACAGGGTTAGGTTTTTTGGTGGTCTACTGTTTGACTCAATTATTATCGAGGGTGATGGCAGCTACAAAATCGAAACATTTAACAAATACAACCTCCCAAACAAGGGTGTTACAACAAACAATGGGAAAACACCACTGGCTATTTTAGGTGAGTCAATCGAGGGACAGGATAGCACTGACCCTGTGGAAAGAAAATACTTTAAAAATCAATTTGGTACATTCAACACGCCAAAGGGCACCCTAGATGTTTATAAGTCTATCTTAAAAGACGTGTTTAATGAGTTTTTGACAAACTTTAACAACTCAATAAAAGACAAAACTGTTTTAGATGTTGTGAAGTTCTATCGTTTGCCACGCAGAGGAAGAGTTAAAGAAGAACTCTGTGAATACAGCAAGAACAGAGAGCAGTCCGTTGCCTACTCAACAGACCCGTCAAAAGAGGCTAGTATTGAAGCCTTGCGTATTTTTGCTTACACACAGATGATTGAGTTGTACCCAAACTTTACATCAGCACTTTTAATACTACCAGAGGAACAAGCAACAGCGTTGATTGGCGCTACAAAAATTTTGGTTGGTCAAATTTCAAATCAAATTGAAAAGGCTGCGGAAAAATACTTTGTCGAGATTCCAGTTAGAAACATTTTGTGTGAGGCTGGTTTAACAGTTCAGGACTTGGTTGAGCAAGAGATAAAATTGTTGTCAGAGGCTTCATCTCCTGCTGTCAAAGACACTTTAAGCATTAGCGAGATACTAAAAAAGAAAATTAAGAAAACAACAAATCCAGCCCCAAACGCCCTATTTGAAGTTAAAAACAATAATGCTATCGATGCCTGGTATTCAGCGTTTAACTCGGCGCTTAAAAAAGCAACGGACGCCGACCTGCCCACCGCTGCAATAAAAAAGATCATCACAGATGTTGTTATTGACAAATCTGCGTTTTTATTTGCCACGGATTCCGAAAAAACAAAAATCAAGAGCTTCTTGATTGACCAAGCTCCGGTGAAATTTAAATCCTTAGACGATTATGCTAGATTTGTAGTTCTTGTGGTTAAGACGCTCCGCATTGCTGAAGAGTCGCTACAACTAAAAGTTTCTGATGTTGAATTTTACAAAAACTTCTTTGCTACAACTTCGTCTGGCAACTTTGAAACAGTCTTTGTGTATGATAACATTATTCTTGCTAAAGATACCGTCAGCCTTGTTGGGCAAGCAAGCATACCAGACGAAGTAATTAAAGAATACGTTGATAACCCAGAGAAAGGACAGCTAGAAAAACTGCCAAAAAAACTGTTAGATAGTGGCGTTCTTAAGATCGATAAAGGCATCAACATCTTTGATGCTTTTAAAGAAGACTTTTTTAATGACGTTTTATTGAACTTAATAGTTGAAAAGTCTTTTGTGCCATCCAATAAGAAGTTCTTCTTTACCTTGAAGCCTGCGATTATGCGTAGATTCACAGGTGGGGTACAACCGCTGGGTGTTGATAAGACTGCGCTAGGGGATGCGTTTAAAGCTTTTGAAAAAGCACAAGACCCAAAGACCGTGTTCAAATCAAAATCATTTTCATTATGGCTGCTGCTTTTAATTATGATTCCAAAAATGGTTATTGAAGCAGTTAAGGCACTCTTGTTGTCTATTGTGTATGCTGCCAACCCTGCCATATATTTTCTTATCATGTTAGCACAGTCTCTAGGACTAGGATTCCCAGATGAGTTCTTTGAATGGCTCAAGAAGAAAACAAAGGAAGAAATTTTAAGTGGGCTTGACCCAGAGTCACCAGAAGCTAAAAAACTGCAAGCCGAAATAGCTGAAATAGACCCAGAGAAATCTTTAGCCATTTTGGACTTGAAGTGTGATATTTAGTTTGGAGATAATTTATGTCATTTACAGTACAACTACCGTTAGCAAAATCAAAGTCAAATACGTTTGTAACAATTGACGAAGTAAAGGAATTTATCAAGCAAAACGTCAAAAACGTGCTGCTAACAGCCCCCGGCGAAAGAGTTATGATTTCAGACTTTGGCGTTGGCTTGAGAGACTTCTTGTTTGAAAATGCATTGGATGGACAGTTGCCACCACAGCTAGAACAGAGAATCGATTCACAATTTGAGGAATACCTCCCTGATGTTACTCTTCTAAACGTTGAAACAGAGATTAGAGACAACTTTTTATTGGTCAAGGTATTTTATGTGTATGACCCATACAACTTGCAAGATAATATAGAAATTAAAATCCAAAACTAATTAGTTGGAGAGGAAGCAGCAATGCCCAAGAAAAATAATGTAATCAAATACACAGACCGAGATTTTGATACCATCAAACAATCTCTAATCAACTACGCCCAAAGATACTACCCCGATACTTACAAAGACTTTCAGGACGCAGGCTTCGGCGCTTTGATGACTGATTATGTTGCTTACATTGGTGACATTCTTTCTTTTTACTTGGATTACCAAGCTAACGAGGCATTTTTAGATACAGCTAACGAATTTGATAACATTGTAAGAATTGCAAAAACTCTTGGTTTCAAGTTTGAATACAACTACTCATCACAAGGTTTGGTTTCCTTTTTCGCAACAATTCCAGCTTTAACTTCAGACCCAACCTCAATTAACACAAATTATGCTCCAACAATTAAAAAGGGAGCAATTGTAACAACTGAAGATGGTTCTTCGTTTATCTTAACAGAAGACATAAACTTTGAAGACCCAAACAACCAACGCGAAGTGGCTATTGTTGATTCAACAACTGGTTTGCCAAGCTTTTACGCTGTGCGTGCTGTTGGGCAGGTTGTGTCTGGTCAAGCAGAAACAGTTGAAATCGAAGTTGGTGATTTTGAGAGATTTAGAAAAGTCTCAATCGACGATGAGTTTATAACAGAAATTATTAGTGTTCTTGACTCGGAGGGTAATGAATACTTTGAAGTCGATCATCTAAGTCAAAATGTTGTTTACAAAGAATTAAAAAATAAAAACGCTCCAAATGACAAAGTTCCTTCGATTATGAAGCCGGTTCTAGTAGCCAGAAGATTTACAACAGAAAAGAATAGTGAGAACTGTACTTTGCAATTTGGTTTTGGTTCAGACCAGAATTTGTCAGAGGATTTGTATGCAAGACCTCAAAACATTGCGGTGCAAAAATTTGGGAGACCTTATATTTCCTCAACTACGTTTGACCCCTCAAACTTAATCCAAAATGATAAATTTGGCATAGCCCCCGCAAATACAACACTAACAATCGTGTATTTAAAGAACTCAAGCTTAAATCCAAATGCAAGCCAAGGTCAAATCAACACAGTATCGGATTTTAAACTTGTATTCCCAGGAACAAGCAACCAAGTTACAACGGAGAATGCAGTCAGAGACAGTATTGCTTGTTCTAACGATGAATCAATTGTTGGTTCTGTTAATGTGCCCGATGCAGACGAGCTAAGGGTCAGAGCAGTTTCTTTTGTTAACTCTCAACGCCGCGCAGTTACAAAACAAGATTACGAGTCTCTTTGTTACGCAATGCCTTCACAGTTTGGAGCAGTAAAAAGAGTTCGTGCTGCTCAGGACAAGGATTCATTCAAAAAGAATATTAACCTTTATGTTATTAGCGAAGACCAAAACGGCAATTTCACAGAGACAAATACAACAATAAAAAAGAACATTCAAACTTATCTTGCTCGCCACAAAATGATTTCAGATACCGTTGACATTCTTGATGCAAAGATTGTCAATGTTGCAATCAACTTTACAGTGGTTGGAGACGAGAAAACAAACAAGTTTGATGTTATTGAGGCTTGTAATAAAAAACTAGAGACAATGCTCTCGGTGAAGTATGACATTGGCGAGCCAATCTTTTATAATGATTTCTTCCGCGAGTTAAAAGACGCGGAAGGTGTTTTAGATGTAGTAGAGGTATTTGCAACCGTGCAATCTGGAGGTCTCTACGCCACCACAACGTTTAGCATTCCAGAAAGCCTTTCTGCTGATGGTACACGTTTGCTTCAGTTAGAAGACCATGTGTTTGAAGTAAAATACTTTGATAGAGACTTAATTGGAACAGTTCTGTAATGAGCATTAAAAAATACTATGCAACAAAAGACAACACTATTTCAAATGCTTATCGAGAATACAGCAACACTCGACGTGTTAGTAATTTAAACTACGGACTAACAGACAGTCTTCAAATTTTTTCTCTCTACAACACCGTCACAGCCTCGACAGATGATAACGAGAAGTCTAGGGCTATTGTTCAATTTGACCTCTCACAGACAAGCACAGACCGCTCCAATGGTGACATTCCTGCATCCGGTAGTGTGTCGTTTTACCTCAAACTAAAGAACTACCCCGAAACAACAACAAGTCCCACTTCTTTTACTTTGGTGGTCGCACCCATAAGTCGAGATTGGAATGAGGGCAGGGGAAAAAGTTTTGATGAAGAGGGTACAAATCTAGTTGGTTCAAACTGGTTAACAGCCTCTTCTTCCCCAGAGGTTACTTGGACCACAGCCGGTGGCGACTTCCGCGCCTCTCCTCTTTTTGAGCAAGACTTTACAGTTGCCGATGAAGACATTTTATTAGACGTTACCCCTTATGTTGAAAGTATTATAACAGATGGAACTGTAGACTATGGTCTTGGCATTTACTTAACCTCTTCACAAGAAGCAGCAGCACAGTCCTACTACAAGAAGGTATTTTATTCTCGCGAATACAACGATGAAGCATACAGACCACAACTAGAAGCACGTTGGAATAACTCACTTCAAGACGATACAGGCAACTTCTTTTTGAGTTCTTCAAGAGCTAGTTCAACAGACAACCTCAACACAATCTATCTTTACAACCAAATAAGGGGCAACCTTAAAAACATTCCCGCAGTTGGAACAAACGACATTCTTGTCAGCTTTTACTCTGGCTCTTCAACCACGCCTTCTGGTTCAAAGCTGGGCTTGCCTGCTGGTGGTGGAGTTGTAACAGACGGTGATACAAACGCCACAGGTTCTTATGTGTCTCCCGGTATCTACTCGGTGTCGGTTGCTTTTAATTCAAGCTCACTAGAATACATTTATCCTGTTTGGCACTCTGGTTCAGTGGAATACCATACAGGCTCAGCAATAGAGCCCCAAGCTCGTGGCACGGTTGGTGCGAGAAGAATAAAGAAATACTTCTTATCAATAACCAACCTCAAAGAAGAATACTTGCAAAATCAAGTGAGCAGGCTACGATTGTATGTAAGAGACCCTTCTGTGTCTCCAACAATCTACACAACAACGCAATCCACACTTGAAGCTACAATAATCAGCAAAGCCTACTACAAGATTTACCGAGAAAGAGATAACTTTGAAATTATTAGCTACGGCACAGGCTCAGGAAACAACGAATACACAAGACTTTCTTACGATTCCAAAGGTAATTACTTTGACTTGGATTTCTCTGTTTTCCCAAAAGAAGAAGATTATGTAATCAAGTTCTTGTTTGAAGAAGACGGTCAATACCGCGAGCAGAGACAAAAGTTTAAGTTTAGGGTAGTGTAATGGCAGTAAAGAAGTATGTAGCAACAAAAGACAACACCATTACAAATGCTTTTGGCGAAGTGTTTGATAATAGGCTCACCGGCACAAACGCCGGTTTAGCTGATTCGGTGGAAGTGTTTTCTATTTATGGGCAAAACAGTCCCTCCGCTTCCTTAAATGAGAACTCAAGAATTCTTATTGAGTTTCCCATCTCAACAATCTCAGGAAACATCGATGACGGAACTATTGAAAGTGGTTCAAACTTTGTTTTAAGATTATTCTCCGCAGAACAGCCTGAGACGCCTCCAAAAGATTTCACCCTAGTTATTGCGGCTGTGTCTCGTTCTTGGACAGAGGGCACAGGACCGGACCTTGCAAACAAGGATTACACGGGTGTGTCGAACTGGGAAAGCGCGTCCTCTGGAGTTGCTTGGACAACTGCCGGTGGTGATTACCACGCTACACCAAGATTCACAGCTTCTTTCACTACTGGCGAGGAAGACATAGAGGTTGATGTTACCCCACTCGTTAATGAATGGTTGGAGGGAACAAAAACAAATTATGGTTTTGGCATTTTCCTAACCTCAAGCCAAGAGGACGTTTCAGCGTCTTATTACACAAAACGCTTTTACAGCAGAACAAGTGAATACGTTATTAAAAGACCCGTATTGGAGTCTAGATACGACGACGCAAAGAAAGACAACGCTTCAACGTTCTATCTTAGTTCAGCACTAGCCCCAGCAGCAGATAACCTAAACAATCTTTATCTTTACAATTACATAAATGGACAACTGCAAAACCTTCCAGACGTGGGCACTGGTAAAATTTTATTGAGCATTTATTCTGGTACAACTGCACCAGCAGGCTCAAAGCTCAAATTACCAACTGGTGGTGGAGTTGTTGCTGACGGTGACACAAATGTTACTGGCTCATATGTATCAACTGGCATTTATTCAGCCTCATTTGCTTATGCCTCAAGCTCTATTACAACTGTTTTCCCAGTTTGGCACTCTGGTTCGGTAGAGTATGCCACAGGCTCTGCTGTGAGTGTTCTTACATTTGACTCACTAGACAATCGTGATTTTGACGACTTTGTAATTTTACCCGCAAATGTAAAACAATCTTATTCAACCGCCGAGAAAGCGAGAATAAAACTTTATGTTAGACCAAAAGATTGGTCGCCAACTATTTATCCAGACGGAACTGAAACCGCCAGTTCTACAATAATCGAAGACCTTTATTATAAAATAACAAGGGTTAGCGATGACTTGGAGTTCATACCGTATGGAACAGGTTCAGGAAACAATGCTTTCACAAAAACATCTTACGATGGCGAAGGCAACTATTTTGAGCTTGACTTTTCACAATTTGAAGCAGGGTACAAATACCGCGCTTCGTTTGTCGTGAAAAAAGATTTAAGTTTTATTGAGCAAGAAGATAACATTGTTTTTAGGGTTGACTAGATGAGTTTTAAAAAGTACATTGACCAAATTAAATCAAAGCAAAAAGTATCAAAGCCAATAATCAAGCAAACAAGACACAGCCTTGGACAAGACTTTGACCGTGGCGAAGCTGTTGCTCTAAAGAAGCAAAACAGAGAAAGATACGTTCCACCCGTTGATTTTGCAAGTGCAAGTAACTTTGCTAGATACGGTTCAGCCGAGGAATATTACGCCAAAGCTGTTGATAGAATTATTGACTTCTATCCTTATGATGGAACAACAACAGACCGTGAAAGATACCTTTTAAGCTCTTCATTTTTAGAAAATCACATACTTGAGAACGAATACCCAAGAACTAATGGTTACGTTGTTTTTTCATCTGATGGCTGGGGCACCGCTGCTGGATCTCTAGTTGATGGATATGGCGAGCCACAAACAAAGCAATATATCTTATTTAACGGGGGTCTGCGTGTAAAAAATGTTGTAGACGATAATAAATTTACCTACAACTTGCGCTTTGGTCACTCCGCAGGCAACTGCGTTGAGTTCTGGATTAATAAATCAGAGTTTCTACCATCTTTAACGGAAAAAGAGGTTGTACTTGACATTTGGAACAGTTCCAGCATTGCAGCTTCAAACGCTCGCTTTACTGTAGAGCTTACAGCCTCTACAAATGTATTAAACGTGTCTGTCGCATCTGGCACAGTACACGCTGAAGCACAACTTACATCAATTTCCTCAGCCAGCTTGGTTGATGGAAATTGGCACCATGTTGCTTTGAATTTTACTTATGGTGACGAACTTGTAGTCGATTCTTATTTAGACGGAGTTTTCAAAGGAAGCCAGGAGATTGTTGGCGATATTAATCCCGTGACCGGCAATTTTGTCGGGGCTGTTGGCGCTCTTGTTACGGAACAGACGGGCGCGTCTGGCACAGCCCTGGGCTGGGGTAAACTTTCTGGCTCTGTTGATGACTTTAGATTTTGGAGAACCACTAGAACTGGTAAAGAGATTGGAACGTTTGTTAAACAATCTGTAAATGGCGGCGCAACCGCCGATTCATCAAACCAAGATTTAGGCGTCTATTTCAAATTTAACGAAGGCATTACACAAACTTCTTCTATTGACAGCACAATTTTAGATTACTCTGGTCGTTTAAACAACGGAACATTTAATGGATATGTATCCACGGCAAGAAGCACCGACTCGGCTTTTGTTCTCTCTGGTTTGTCTGACCGAGAATTTAAAGACCCTATTCTTTACTCTTTTCACCCATTGGTTAAAAATTACCGCGCTGAAAAGGTTTTGTCGGGTTCTGTTTACGACAGGTACAATAACAATAGCATCTACAACACCCTTCCAAACTGGATTGTAGAAGAGGATGCTAGTAACTCACAAGAATTAAAAAAGTTCACGCAAGTCCTATCTTCATTTTTAGATGAGCTTTACTTAGAGATAGAAACTTTACCACAAATCCAAACAATGGATTATTACAAGGACGAAATTGCAAAAACAAAATTTTCTCAAATTGCTCTCAACTCAAGGGGTTTTATTACAAATAGAATTCTTCAAGATGAAGACATCCTCGCCAATCTTCTAAATGCAGGCGACAGAGGCGAATTTCTGTTTAAGCTTGAAGAGGTAAAGAGAATAATTTACTCAAACCTCTACAACAACAGTTCCCAAATTTTTAAAATGAAGGGAACTACAGAAGCTCTTCGTAATACTCTACGCTGTTTTGGCGTGGATAACGAGCTAATCAATCTGTCTTTGTATGAAGACAATTCGATTATCACACTGGACGACAAGAGAGAGCTTTACGAAGAGAAATTCCGTTTTGTAAACTTCTCAACCGCTTCACATCACGATGCGGTTGTTTACCCGACATTATCAGGTACAGTAGGCACTCCATTCATTTCAGGTACTTCTGGTTCGGCAGACTCGATTGAGTCAAGGCTTGCTAACACTTATGAGTGTCAAGTTTTCTTACCCAAAGTTCCAGAACCGGGAACCAATAGTAACATTGATTTCTCCACAGCGACAACGAGCATTTTTGGTGTGCGTGGCGTCTCGGTAACTACCGAAACAGATGAAAGTACAACTGTTCTGGGCGATGACGCTGGCTTTGTAGTGAAGGCAGTAAGAAACAATTTAATAGACAAAAAGGTAAAATTTGTTTTAACTTCCTCAAACGCTTCAATGACAGGCGACTACACATTACCTGAATTAGAAACAGAATTTTTTGACGACTCCTATGACAACGAGTCTTGGAACCTAGCGGTTACTATTAAGCCCGTTGGTTATGGATTAGCTGACCTAAATAATTCTTTACAAACTGGGGCAAACTCTTATGTTGTTAACTTTAGAGGATACAATACAGAAGACCAAATTGTTTTAAATTCGTTTAATTTGACTGCTTCTATACACTCTGATCGCGGCATAAAGATGCTTTCACAAAATAGAAAGCCATTTTACGGAGCCTTGAGAGACAATTTAACTGGTTCAGTGGTACTCAACTCAGATGTTAATGTTGGGTTCTTTAGAGTTTGGCTGGATGATTTGGATAACAACGAGCTAATCAGCCATGCAAAAGACCCAAGAAACTTTGGTAGAACCGAACCATACAAGAACTTTTTACCACTCGCTAGTCAATTTAGCGGCTCATACGTTCCAAAAATCAACTCTCTTGTTTTAAACGTTGGCACGGATTTATTATCAACTTCAGACGCTAGTGGGGAATTTTCTTTACCAGATTTGTCTTCCGGTTCATATAAAACCGTTGGAAATAGTTACTTGGACACCGTGCTAGGAGGCTTGTATCAGTTTGGTGGTAAAGAGTTTGACCCATCTTCTACAAATGTTTTTGAAACAAGATACTTTACAGTGGGCAAAAACACAAACCCAGAAAATTTTGGTGATTTAACTGGTGTCAACATTTTAACTGAAGACGATAAGGCAACCAAGAGTATTCTAAAGGCGAAGCTCGCATACTTTACTATAGAAAAAAGCCTACAATACGCCATAGACCAAGACATACTTTCTTTCTTCTCATCTATCGATGGCTTCAATGAACTAATTGGAGACCCAGTAAACAAATACAGGATGGAATACAAGGAGTTAAAAAAGCTAGGCACAAGATACTTTTCAACAGTTCAGACAAAAAGAACCATCGCTTCTTTCTTTGAATATTACAAGTGGCTTGACAACTCGATAAATGAAATTTTAATTAACCTGTTACCAGCTTCTTTGAACGGCTCAGACCAAATTTACAATGTTATCGAGAGCCACGTTCTAGAGCGAAACAAATATCAACACAAACTCCCAACAATTGAGTTTAAGACACCGGATTTGGAAGGCACTGCCACCGGCTCAAATCTCCCATTTGAGTGGAAATTTTTCCACAAACCTTTGAGTGGCGAAGAAAGAGACAATTGTTTGTGGTGGAAATACCGCGCAGAGAGAAACAACGATACTTTTGATTCAACTCTTCCAACTGGAACCCTTGAAGCAAGAGAAACAATTCGCCAAGTTGTAAACCAAACCCAGGCAAGAAAACAAACGTCACCAATTACTGAAAAAATTAGTAAATCAAAAAGCCTTCACGGTGGTATTAACTTTACTGATAATAAAAAGCTGGATTTCTACAAGGGTGTATTATTCAAAACAACCGGCGGCACCAACTTTAGCGACATTCAAATACCAAGCTCTGGGGTAAAAACTCCTAAAGATTGTGATGATGACCTCGATTTGGTGGACAAAAGAAAACTCGCAGCCCAAGCCCAAGCTGACGGAGAAGACTATAAATTTGATTTAGTAGTCCCAGGAAACTTAGTCTCCCAATCCGTATCGACGGATAGTTATGTTTCAAATACATACAACGACAACAATCCAAGCCATATCATAACGAACATTCATCACGATGTTTTTGGTCCCGATTCAGAGCAGCCACTTCAGGGCACTTTCACTTCTCAGCGCGTTGGCGGCTTTAAATCGAGAAAGGTGCGCTTGACAGATACAGGCGACAGACCAGAAAGATTTAGATTTAATCTAACCAATGCGAACTCCATGTCCTTGGAAAACGTGAGAAGACAAGAGGGTTACGATGCGCCTGTAGACCAGTTTTATCAAGACCCGCCCGTTAGAGCCCCCGTTAACATCAAGAACATTAAGACAACGGGCTCTGCCCTTGGCAACTTTGCCTTTAACTACGAAGTGGTACAAACTGCGGGTAAAAGCTTTAACAACTTTAAAAAAGCTGATGCACTAGGTTTATCTGATACGCTTGATAGTCCTTATGTTAGTGGTGTTATTGATTACAGTATATTTACTGGTGCTAACAGCGATTCTGTAATTGTCACTAGGTTTAATGCCCCAGGCGGTCCAGAGACAAACGGTGGCGGTCTAGACCCAATCAACAGAGAGTTTTCTGTTTATAACGAATTAAACAATAGAAATCTAATTGTAAGACAAGCGTTTCAAAGTCTATTAACGATTCCATCATCCTTTGGGGGATTTGAGTCAGGCTCAAACGACTTGTCGGCATCAATTCACAAGGTTCAAAGAAATGGCAGAAAACAAATAGAATACTCTTCTGGGGAAAACACTTTTACAGCATCAGTGTTTGATAACGGATTTATTACAAATAATATACCAGCTAGAGATTTTGGTTATTCTTGGATTAGCTACGCTGCTCCAACTTCTAGTAACCTCGTAGCGTTGGTAGGGTTTGCGTCAAGCTCTAGTGATATTAGCTTCTTTACTTCTACATTGAGAGATTTTGAAGCCTCAACAGACTATGAAATCAACTTTGCAGGTTATGTCACACCAGGGGAGTTTTCAATTTACGGTGGTTATCACTATGATTTAGACGGCGACTTCTTGGTTACTGCACCAGCTAATTACACCTCGGTTGCATCATTGGCTGACAACATCGACATTTACTTCTTAAATGTTGTAGGAAATGGTCCATCGGGTTGGAACACTTGGAGACAGATTAGAAGTGAAAGAAACCCAATTACCAGACACCTAAAGAAAAATAACATCTACTCACAAAAGCTAGATAGAATTGAATCTGTAAAAGAGAGTGGAGTCCTAACAGCCAAAGACGGCACTCGATTAGTTGCAGTTGAACCAGCTTTGGCAAATTATAACCCAGTTTTGATAGCTGCCGACCTTACAGACGATAGTGTAAAGAATTCTACCTTGTTCGCTATTAGCCACAATTCAGAAAAGCAGTATCTTTTTGATAAAAAGATTAGTGATGTTGTTTTATCACAAGCACAGCAAACGAACAAATCTTCTTTTGACAAGTTTTATGATTTTTACAATTTGCCTTACCAAAACGTTCTAACTGAGGGTGATATTCTGTTTTCAAAATATTCACACCAAATATTCCCACTACAGAGATACAGTTACTTAAAAAATTCTCTTTTGAGAGGTGAGTTTATACAAACTTGGAGAAGTTCAAGAGAAGACCGTTCTTTGATTAGGCTATACGATGATACCCCAACAACAGAAACGTTTAAGGATAATACAGTCAGAACCACCGCGAATGAAATGGGATTTAATTTATTGTATGCAGGTCCAGATGCAACTGCGTCTATTGCCCTGGGTGATCAAGTTGGTCCATCTGTTTCACCGCTTGATACAACAAAATTTAACGACACGTCCACCAACCGTGCAGCCAGACTTAATTTATCAAATTTAACCCAGTCACTATCGGGTAAAAAATATGTAAATCTCAGAAGTGACCCATTGCCAACATCATCAAGCCCAACTGCAAGCTATGACCAAGTGGCAGCAGACAATGTATCATACGGTATTTTAAGAGACCCGAAAAATGTTTTGAATAGGTTTATCGTAAATGTTCCATCTGGCGATGTAACTGCGAGTTTTGATGACCCCGGCATTGGCGATTTTCCATCTCACGTTTATGGACCGCTACTAGAGATGCCATATCAAGAAGTTCTCAGCGACACGTTTAACATAAGCTTTTACGAAGATTGGTCTGCTGCCACAGAGACAAGAAACCCTGCTTATTATGATAACCACCTACTATTCTCAGAGTTTGTAAAAGTGGTCGGCAAAGACCACAGTCTTGTACCAGAATATAGAATTTCTGAGCATATTGATGCAATTTACTCTGGTGGCAACAGCCTAGAAAGCGAAGCGGTTAACTCTCTGGAGATTACAGGTTCTTCCGCTGCAACAGAGAATATCTTTAGATTTTTTGATGGAGATCTAGCTTTAAATTATAAAGATTTTTCTGACAAGATGGCTCCAAATAAAGTACCATCTAAATTTAGATTAAAAATTGATGCAATAACAAAGCTATTGCCCTACAAAGGGTTTTACCCCGCTGAAAGAACAGTGCAATTGGCACAGATTTTTTCAAGCTCATATTCAGATTCTGTTGCACTAACTGGCAACGAACCAACATTTAGAACAATGATGCAGCCCCTGTTTATGCCTGGGATTTTATTTAACTCAATCAAGGCAGCTATTGCAATGCCTTATGGCATTTTTACAGGCTCTATAGAAACCGGAATAGCTAACACTGATTACAAATCACAAATTTTAATTGGTGATGCAACAGGTTCTTTTGTTAGAATTCCGTTTGAAGAGCTTTTAACTTACGATAAAATAAAAGAAGCCGGTCGTATTGTGGATATGTACACACACGCCAGCATGTCTATGGATTCTACAGCTTCTTTCTCAAACACTTTACCACCACAGCCACAATTGGCAATGTCAAACTTTTTGGCAAGTACAATTGAATTTTGTCTAGAGGATAACACATTAACAACCGCTTACTCAAAAGAAGAAAAGGACTTGCCCGTTGCATATAAAACCAGGACTTATGGTGTTGAAATTGCACTTAGTATCTCTACCAGTTCTATTAATTCTAATTACGTTCCTTGGAGATTTGATACGACACTAGACGGTTGGGGTCCGGTTGTTTCCGGCTCTGGTCGCCCAGGCAGCGATTTAGACGACCCAACGGACAGGCTTTGGGCTCCTGGCTGGGCGTTTGGTTCGTCATCAATTTTCTTGGAGTGGTCTCCACAAGAAACAATAAAATACACCATTTCAGAAATACAAAACCAAGTAACAGCAACCTTTGGGAACTCTGTTTATGAAAATATTGAATTTACGTCTTTTATTACAAACAACGTTTCTAATCTCAGTGAGTCAATTAACTTTCTTGGTCAAGCCGAGGTTAAGCAATCAGAAGTCGATCCAAAAACAGGTCTGCCAATCAAAGTAATTGACCCTCTAGGAACAAACAAAAATGTCTGGGCAGTTCAGCCAAAATGGGAAACACCATTTTTGGTTGGTGACGGCTTTTTGTGGAAAGATTATTTAGAAATTCCAGGCAGTAATGTGCAGTTCCAAATCTCTTTCAAAGACCGTGCCGGTCAAGAGAGTTTAAAAGATTTTCTTGGCTTCCCAGATACTATTGAACTAGGCAAACCCTCAAAGAAAACAGATATTGAAGAGGCGCTTGTTTGTATTCCATATAAGATACTGCCAAATGGCGACAGACAATTCTTTAATATTCCCAGAGATAAATTTAATTTCCTTGTTGAGCAATCAAAAATTAAAAACGAACCAAACGAATGGTCAGAGCTTGATAAATTGCTAGACAAGTATGTCTTCCCACCTCGTTTTGATTTTAAAAAGAACCTGGGAATCTTACCTCTTGGTATGTTAATAAAAGAGTTCTCCGTGACGCTTACAGAAAAAGATATTGAGAAATACTGGCAAAATTTAGGACCAAGCCTCTTACAACAATTTGACGTGCAGTCCGAGTATGTAGAGTTTGATATTGAAAATACCGAAATGTTTACAAACTGGAATCGCTACCCAATAAAATGGCACATCTTCAAAGTCAAGAAGCGCGCAAAGGGCAACTATTTTGCTATGACGGTTGATAACCCATTAAAAACAGACTTCGCTTTTGACGCCGCTCCAAGCTTTAAGGGCACAAAATACACGACAGAGGACTTTACCTACAACTATCCTTATGATTTCTGTTCCGTTATTGAAACAGCTAAAGTTACTGCCGAAGTTGATTTCGTTGATAAAACAGAGACATAATTCTATTTAAGATACATGAGCTTTCTAGACCAAAAAGAACAAGTTATTGAACTCGTCCTCACAAAATATGGACAGCAACAAATTGCTAAAGGTTTGTTTTTACCCGATTCATATGCTTTTGTAGATGACGATATCTTATACGATACTAATAAAGCAAATTACTCAGAAGCCCAGAACGACTCTGAAGATAGAATTGTCAGCGAGACACCAAAGTCCTCATTTCTAACCAATATTTCAAAAATAAGTGTTAGCAATCCAAAGATAAACCCACTTGGCAAAAAGGCAGAGATAGAAGAGGATTTGTTTGAATCTAGTCTGGGACTATCAGACTCCTCTCTTGGAGACCAAACTGCTCCAAAATACACCTTCTTTTGTTTGCAAAACGAGCTATCTTCTTCTGAGTCAATAAAAAATATTTCTGGCATTAACCACTTTGTTCCCCAATTAAACTTTGAGATGAACACATTTTTAATCGCAGAGAAACTGTCAGAAGAATTGGCAGCGCTCGCTACTGCTGTGGGCTCTGACGATTTAGAGCAAATTTCCGCTCCTGAGTTGGGCATCGATGAGAACACAAAACTCCTTGCCACATTTGAAGACGGCACAGGATTAAAACTAAAAAGAGGAAAAACAATCGGTCTGGTTGTAGAAGAGAACGCGGTTCAACAAAAAGACAGTTTTGAGATAGAGTTTTACGCAGTCAAGAAAAATAAAACTGTAACAGTAAATGGTTACGCAATAGACTTAAAAGGCTTTGTCACACAGCTACAATACACAGCAGGCGCGATTGAAGAAGGTAGTGCAATAATCCCATCACTAATGAGTGTGATTGAGTTTGATAATGAAGACTCCCTGGTATTTACAGACACAGGTGGATTTAGCTTTGCCGATGGCTTGTACGATAATTTGCCCGAGATTGAAGAGGACTTCTGCTAATGAATTTTGAAGATTTTGACATAAACTCATTGACCAAACAGAAGATTCCTTTTCCTGTTATTACATCAATTTTGTTAGACGACAAAGATAAGATTTCAGCAGAAATAAACTGGTCTTTCTTTGAGCCGCTGCAAGGCGGGAAAGGCATCTTTGATTCCTACAAGTCAGTTCTAACAACAACCGTGCATTCCTTTGCAAACTTTTCTGTTGTTGAGAAGATCCTTAGTGTCACCCCAGGTATAAAAAAGCAAGGGGTATTTATTGAATCCACAAAGCCATTGAAGACAGTTTTTGGTACTAATGCAACAAGCCTGCCCTTCTCAACTGATTTTGTCAAGCCTTTTCAAACAGAGGGTATAGAATTTAATAGATACGATTATGGTGTTTCTTTGCCAAATCTTACTGACAGATTAACGGACCTATATGGATTGATTGAGGTTATTGCAGATTTTTCAAACGCCCCGTTTGGAAGTTTCAAAGGGCAAATCTCTTACTCCCTGCCTTTTACAATAGCAAAGGGTGGTATTGTTAATTTCACCTTTCAAGCTCTACAAACCGAAAATCAAGAAATTTGGGCTGGTCCTTTTAAAGTTAATACCGACCCAACCATACAAATTGTAAAACAGCCACTAGACACAGAGTCTCCAAACCTTTCTTTGGTGACTGTTACTGACCCAAATGTGGTTAGCAACTTTGTTGGAACAACAAAGAGTGACGCATTTCAACTAGACTTTAATCAAGGTGATTTTTACACAATTGACCAACAGGGAAATGCCATCAATGCTAAAACATTTGGAGAAGCACAAAAATTTGCTAGTGCCTCGCCAACTAGATACTTTGATGATTTAAAACTAGAAAAGCTAGAGTCGCCGCTTGGTGAGCTATTCTATTGGGATTGCCTAGAAGCAAATTCTGTAAATCTTGCTTTTGAGTTCAATTTAACAAAGTTTCTTAACAGCAGTGCTTTTAACTTCCAGAACACAAACAACGTTTATCAGGGGCAAATCAAATCATTTACCCTTACAAGAAAAAGAATCTCAAACAACATCGACGACAACAAGACAGAAGATTTTCCAGAAGAAGAGATTTTTACGTCTAAAATTTTAGGAGAAAATTTACCTAACGACCTTTTTGGCTCACCGGACGAAGAAGATTTAACTATCAGCGTTTTCAACGTTTCAACTGAAAACACTTTAAAATCCCTTTTCGTGGTTAAAGACAAAAAGTTCAACAAAGCCTACACTTATGAGTATGGGATTAAACTAACCTACGAATCAAAAGTGTTTAGTAATTTAATTAACTTTTTTCACGAGGCAACAGCCAAACTACAAAAGTTTTCCGCTTTGGAAAATGTAATAACCCTATCAAGGTATTATGATGACGACTTGAACAAAATGACAACAGCGTTTTTTAACGAATACAAAGATATGATAACTGAAACCAAGGAAGCGTTTTTAAGCCTGTATGTTAACATTTTGCAAGTATCGGGAGCAAACCCCAAACAGAAAAAGGTCTTTGCCGACATTTTATCAAAGATAAATCCAATAACAATTTTGCCATCAACATTTTTTGTGTTGAAAGACGCACTAGCTAGTAGCCTAGAGCAGATTAAAAGCTTTTCACTTGCCCCAGACTTGTCTCTAGAACCCAAACAAAACGACTCAAAAAAGGGTACTGTGGCAACCAAGTCCTACAAGTTGGCTAAAACAGTATCGGTCAAGCCACCTTCAGCAGAAGACTACAAGTCAGACAAACTGGTTATTGATTACTTTAACAGAAGCAAGTCTAAAAGCTATGACCCAATTCTAGTTCTAGACCAAGACCAGCTTAACGAGCTATTCATTTTTGAATACGCAAAATACTTTGGTACAACCCCTCAAGAAGATGCGTTTTTTACAGGCTTCACACCACAGAGCATAAGCAATTACATTTTAAAATTTAGCCCACTGTTGATGTCAAACGATAAAGTAACTGTTCCATTTACGTCACCCGCTAACTTTTTTGTAACTTCTACAAAAAACTCAATGACAAGCTTAAGCTTAAGTGTTTCTACGGGTAAATCAACGGGTTATCAAGAGTCCGAGGGCAATTCAAAGCTATTACAAGGACTCCTCGCTTCTGGTGTAAGCGTAGTTAATTCAACTAACGAGCCAATATTCACCACCAGTGATGATTTTTCTAATAAATCGTTTAATCAGTATTTTGCAGACGGCATCTTTAGTCTTAACAAAGAGAGGTTTCCAAAAGAAACAATTACCCAATACCAAGATTTAGAAGATGTAACAAGTGTTTATAAGCTGATTGAGACTGTGGGTCAAGAGAAGGTTAGCAACTTTATAAAAGCACTAAAAGAATTGGTGTCTATTTCAACCAAGGGCTTGGATTTAAAAAAATACTTTCCAAATCTTCCACAGCCACACAACTTCCTTGGAACTTCTGGAACAACTCAACAAGATTCGTCAGACTTCATGTTCTCTTTAAAGGCAGCAATTGCAGGCGACAGACCACTAGACCAGTTGGAAATCACAACCGCTCTGCTTGTTTTTACAAACATTGCGAGCATAGAATACTACGACAATGATTCTTGGAAGCCATTGACATTTGGATTTTTAAGCCAAGCACAACCAAAACAGGGCTACTTCCTTTGTCGCCTTGGTCTTTCAAAAGAATACACACAGGAAGAAACAAACTTCTTCCCCTTCTCGATGATTAACAACCAATACTTCTTGTACTCCGTTGCCGATGTTCAAAACACTCTATCGTTTGAGTTACCAGTTAAGTCAGCAAAAGATTTAACAGCAGACGATGTTATCGCAAAGTACGCAATGCCCAAAACAATAGTGAATGACATTAACGACGTTATTGTTGCATCAAACCCAACACAACCCATTTTCAGCCAAGGTATCCAAACTGAAATAGCGGCATTTACCGATCCAATTATTCAGCCTGGAGTAAATGTTTTCCCAACACCCACAGGTCCATCACAAACTGATTTAAGCTCGCCACAAGGCGTAGGAACTCCTCAACCGGGAGCAGCTTTTGCCCCAGAGGGCGTCAATGTTGCCTTTGCTCAACAAATTGGCGGCGGCGGTCTAGGTGGCTTTGCAGGCGGCATAGCTGCACCGGGCGGTGATGATACAGGGGGTCAGCAAACTGCTGGAACATTTGGCTCGCTGCCAGGGATTGGCGGTGGCTCAACTGGACCCACTGCTCCAACACCTGCTCCTGGCTCTGGTCAGGGTGGAACTGGCACACCAACAACGACACCTCTTGGCGGCACTTTTGGTGACGACACTCCCGTTGCAGAGGGTCAATCGCAGCAGAGCAACGTGGTCGATACTCTTGGAGCAACGAAAACGGCTGGCGACATAGCATCATCCGTTGCCAATCTAAACATCACTGATTTTAACTTTTAAGTCTATTTAATAAGATGAAGAAAACCTACACATTTACGGGAAATCAGCGCTCAGGGGATACTCCCGGCTTATACCCCAACTATCCAGATGTTGTAAAGCTGTCTTACCAGCTTGACAGTGATAAAAGTGAAACCAATGGCATTGTTTTAAAAACTGCCAATAACCAAGTTTTATCGTACAAAAAGGTTTTTGATTGGAGTCCAGAAAGCTCCGTATATCAACAGCTAGAGAAAGAGCCTAGAAACTTCTTTCTAGGAAGTGTTTGCCAAGAAGAGATTGAAATAACAAACAATAGCTCGGTGACACCTCAAACAGCGCAGTTCCTACCACAGAACCTTCACTTTTTTGACATAACTCAAACAAATGGCTCAGTAGTGTGTGATGCGTTTGCAAATTACAATTTCTATGTTGATAGTCTAGAGAGTCTAGATTCCGGCACCCTATTTCAAACACAACAAGTTGTTAGACCAAGTGACTTTTATGCTTACAACTCTGTTAAGCTAAAATACAAGGACACAGACACTGTTGCCAATAACGAATACTCTTTTAAAACATTTAAAGAATACACAAAGCTTTTTACTTCTAGCGATCCCATCGAGGTATCGTTTTTAGACAAGAAAAAAATAGCAGGTATGTACAAGCCCTTCTTGTCGCAAAAGAATTACAACAAAACTGACGGTGAATACGCCAGCGCATACGCTGTTGCCGCAGGCTTTGGGAATGGCGGCGTTGGAAACTTTAAAATCAACAATGTGTCATTTTTAAGCCTAGATAAAGAGCTTATTGATTTTACCAACGAGCGTCAATCGGTTACTCCATTTAATGCAGAAATCGTAAGCAACTTTAACATAACCCCAGAAGTACAGAACAACGAATTTAAAGAATTGCTAAAAGACCTCAACATTTACGAGACTTTTATTTACAACGTTCTTGACAGAGCCACAAAGCCTTTCTTTTCATTGTCCGATGATGGAGAAAAGTTCCCCGTCAATACGAGTCCGTTTTTGTTTTTAAGCACAGACGCAACATTTACCTCTTTAGGTAGAGGACTCTACAACATTAGAAGGGCACCGTGCGTTGGAGAGACATTAAAGTATGCTCTTAAGCAAGCTCAATTTATTCCCCCAAAGGCTTTGCCCAACAGCCAGGACTCTCAAATTAAAGATTTGGTGATGTATGGTCAAAACGATTTTTCAAACGCCTTAGCTGCAATAAACCCAACTTACAACAACATATCATTTGATGTGGCTACACAGTCAAACATCAACAGAACAGATTTTATTTACCGTATGTTTGAAGAAAACAATTCTTTAAACGGTTTTGATTCATACATTTTCCAAGCTAAGATGAAAGAGTTCGTTGATAGAAACTTCTTAACCATTGGTCAAAGAATTCTAGATGAAAAGGGCAAACTGCGACCATCACCGTTAAAGAACTATGTTGAAGTTCTTGCTTACTCCGTTGAAAGACACAGAGTGGTCACTTCTCCCGAGGGCACAACAATCCCAGAATTCGAGAAGGAATACATTATACCAGCCTCTTCCAACAAAGAAGACATTATCAAAGTTATTGATGCGGGTATCAACTACAACACAGAGTACGTCTATAGGTTCTTCTGCCACGTTATTAGCGTTGGCACAGGTGTAAAGCCACTAGAAAACCAAACTAAATCTGGGGCAAATCTAGACACCATTACAAGCAGATTCCTAAGCTACCCAGACTTGCGTATTATGAAAGTGCCACTGAAAGAAATAACAGGTGTTATAGCTTTTGACAAGCCCCCTGTTTATCCAACAGTCACTGTTTTACCAAGTCGCTTTGATGCCGAGAAAGTAAAAATAGTTTTCAACGACAACGTTTCTGGAATCAAAACAAAACCTATTGCTATTTTTAACGAAGATCTTTTAACTCTACAAAAGGTTGTTAAAGCCCACAAGAAAGATTATGAAGGTGCGTTTGCCGACGGCGAGTTATCTTTTGACGACCTTGTTAATTTCGTAACATCAGAACAAGCATATGTTAGCGCTATAGGCGGCGAAGCCGCAGCTATTTCAATCTTAAGCTCCCTATTGAACGAGTTTGATTTCTCTAGTCGCTCTCCAATCGTTTCTTATCAGGCTCTTCGCCTTGAAGTGGCTCCGTTAAACTACGCGGACTTCGGCTCTGCGCTTGTTACAACCATCAACAAAAACGAAAATACTGGATTTATTGATTCGATAACACCAAACAAAACTTATTACTATTGCTTTAGGGCAATCAACGCGCACGGTCTTGTATCTAACCCAAGCCCGATTATTGAGCTATCTGTGACTCAAGAAGACGAGATTCATACCGCAGAGTTGAAAGAGTATTCTTTCCCAAGCGAGGTTGCACCTGCTCCACAGCCAACAACAGCGAAATCCAATGGCATCATTTCAGTAGGATTTAGCGAGCAAGCAATACAGCCGAACTTACAACCTGCAAAGACGGCTCTTGACCAAGCACAGAAATTAAACTTTCAACAGATTAAGATTGGCGACAAGAACATTGACCCCTTTGACCCAGACATGTTCTACAAAGTGCGTATTAAATCAAAATCAACCGGAAGAGCAATTGACTTAAACTTTTTTCCAAAACTGGTGACGATTGACAAGACGGGACAAAGCAGTGCTCAAAACTTGAAGAACTTAAAATCAAAAGGGTTCTTTGGTTCTGACCTTGTTGAGCTATCAAATTTACTTGATGTAGATATAAAAGTAGCTAGCAAACTACTTACAAATGAAGAGGAGTTTAGGGTTAACACGGAGTTAATCGAGGCTATTGTTGATAAAATACAAAATAATAAACTCGATAAACAAACCCTTGAATCGCTTTTAGCGAATTTTTCAAAACTCAAGTCTAATTAGGAAGAGGTACATAAATGGCTTTTTTAGATAACAGCGGTGACATTATTTTAGATGCAGTCTTAACAGATACAGGTAGAATGCGTTTAGCAAAGGGAGATGGCTCCTTTAAAATTACTAAGTTTGCTCTTGGTGATGATGAGATTAACTACAGGCTTTACAGAAACTCTAACAATCCTTCTGGAGCGCACCCAAGCGGCTCTGCTTTTGCAGACTTGGACATTCTCCAAACACCAGTTTTAGAGGCTTTTACAAACAACACATCGCTTCTTAAACACCGTCTTGTATCTTACTCTAGAAATGACCTATTGTATCTTCCTGTTATCAAGCCAAACCAAAAGGGCACAAACGGGCTATTCACCCTCCCAGGGTCTGGTTCTGCTTACACCATTTGTGTAGATGATAACACTATTAACAATGGTGCGATTTTTGGCACCGACCCCGGCAATCAAACCGGCGTTTTTAACGGTCTTAAGCCAACTGACGCTACTGCAACCGTTAGATTAGACTTCGGCATCGACAGTCCTAATGTACCAAAAGGACAATCGGTAGACGTTGATTTACAAGAAACTCAACTAATTGTTGAACTAGACAACAGACTTGGTTCACTTGTTCTGGTGTCGGGAAATGGAAATAGCGAAGAACAAAACTTTGATTTCTTAGACGACGATCAGGTTGCAACTTATGTTCTAACAAACGCAATTACTCCACACGCCACCAGCGCAGACTCCTCTACCAACGACTCAGCGCTCGCCGGTCCATTCCAGGGACGAGCGCAGTTTAAATTCAAAGCTTCTACAAACCTTAGAACCTCTGAGGCTTTGTTTAATCAATTTGGCTCAACAGCGCCAATTGATGGAGAAACATACAAGTACATTGATACAATTATGAGAGTAACTGGTGGTAACACTGGTTTTTCTGTAGACATTGCTTTACGATTCATAAAGAAGACCGCTTAATAAAAGGAAATAAAAATGGCAAGTTCGTTTAAAACATTAACACCCAACGATAGAACAGCGACTAAAACTCTGTTGCACGAGGCTATTCCACTAACTGGTACTTTGGTTAGTGGCACATACGCTGACGAAAACATTAAGACATATTCACACGGTATGTTTACTTCAGTGTATGATTACCCATATTTAAGCTCTTCAGCAAACCACATTTTTGATGTGACTGCTGGTTACTCTGCTGATTCTGAACTTAGCGGCACAGCAGACGTGACACAACAAGAGAAGAAAATAAACATTTACAATCAAATGGCGCAGGTTTTAGTTGGATTTGACAGCACTGGTTCTGTGAACAAATTTGACGAAGACGGAAACCTAGCCGCAGGCGGTGCAGAGTTAGATTCCTGTATTTTTATTAACTTTTCCAGACTGTTAACTAAAGACGAAATCCAAAAGCAAACATTTAGTATTTCACTGAAAACTGCTGGCAGTTACACTACACCAACCGATGTGGTTTCATTCTCAGACGCTGGTGCGGCAACAGACTACAAAATTAACTCCCCCGCTGGCGAGTACGGAATTCTTTACAAAAATGGCACTGCTACGGCAGATAATCGTAGAGGATTAATTTTTTACCAAGCTGGTGTTGCAGTCTTAACGTCTTCAATCTTTGACAAAGACGCCGTGTTCGATGCTGACGGCAGAACTTGCACCGGCTCTTTGACCGGCTCAACCTTAAACACGTTTGCCGCAGGTTTGAGAAGAAGATGGCACGATTGCTCCTTTAACAATACCACAGAGCTAAATTCAACAATTTACTTCTGTAGGGCACTTAATGGCGACTTTAACTACAGCGCCAACCCAACATACTTAACCCAATCACAGGTTTTTGTAAAAGAACAGCAGGAAGATTTGCCAGCCTCATACTTTACAACGGTTGGACTTTACTCCTCTGACAACGAGTTGTTAGCAGTTGCAAAACTAAGTGAGCCCATTAAAAAGACCCCCGCAAACGAAGTCACCCTTCGTGTGCGCCTCGATTACTAATGAAGTTTAAACCGTTCAGCAAAGATGAGATTATTTTTAATACGATTAAAGCTCACCCAAAAGTAACTTTTACTTTTGTTGCTGGAGAAACTTACCTTAATAACATTTCTAGCTCAAACTCTAATGTTCCTAATGGCAACCTATCTGCCTACGATTTAAGTGTTAATAGAACTGGAGATGAGAGAATTTATCAGTTTCTAAATAAGGACTCTGATTTCGCCTCCTTTAAAACAACAACCACCAGTTCTTACTCCACGGCTTTGTATGGCGACGAGTATAAGACGTATTTACCCCTAACATCTTCGGTACAAGTTGAGTACGGCGTTGACCTCACCCACACAACAAACTTAAAAAACATTATCAATTATTATCGCTCTCTATCTGAATATTATGATTACGATGAGTATTTTGATGGTGTAGCAGTAAAGCTAATTTCAATACCAAGTATTTTTTACGGCTCAACAATTAAGCGCGGCTCGCTTCGTTTGAACTACTATTACACTGGTTCGTTAGTTGGTGTGGTTGAGGACAGCAATAACGATGGCGTATTACGCTCCATCAGTGGTTCGTCTAGTGGTTCAGTGGCAGGTATCACGCTTTATAATGAGGGCTTTATTGCGCTGTTTGGGACAGCAGCTTTGGGACCAACGGTTATTGACGGCTATACAAGTGGTAATGCCACTGGCTCATTAATTGATTTTGCAGACACTGGCGGCACTGTTTTAAGTAGCTCTTTTGAGTTGGAGTACAAAGGAACAACCTACACGCCGACCATGACCATGTTTGCTCATGCTGAGATAAACGAGTTCAACTACAGCAACAACCCCACCTTCATTTCTGGAAATTATTTAGCCAGTTCAAGCTTGACCGGCAATACTACTTTATACAACGAGCCCCCAAAAACAATTAAGAACATCACAAAGTCACCATACTCAAATACTAATGCTGATTTTGTTAAGACGACTTACATTTCCAAGGTTGCTATTTATGACAACAACAAACAACTTCTTGGCATTGCCCATCTTGCCGAGCCAATCAAAAAAACCGAAGACTTGGCTTACACCTTTAAAATAAGACTTGACTTATAGTATAATAACAGTATGATATTAGCACTTGACGTTTCAACGTCCATCACAGGTGTGTCTGTAATAGACACCAACGGAGATGTTGTACTTTGTTCAGCAATAGACCTCCGCAAGCATAAAGACTTTTTTGTCAAGGCAGAAAAAATAAAAGAATACTTGACAACCATTAAAAGCGAGGTTAAAATAACCGAAGTTTTTATTGAGCAACCGTTTATGTTTTTCAACTCCGGTGGCTCTTCTGCCAAGACCATGGCAGCGCTACAAAGATTCAACGGAGTCGTTAGTTGGATAACCTACAACCTTTTTGGAGCCCAGCCACAATACCTAACCGCAGGCGAAGCAAGACGAGCCGTAGGCATCAAAGTTCCCCGTGGCACAAAAGCAAAACCCGTTGTTCTACAATTTGTTCTTGACAACGACCCCACTTTTGATATACAATACACGACAAAGGGCAACCCACGTCCAGAGTCATATGACAAAGCAGACAGTTGGGTTATCGCAAAAGCAGGTTGGTCAGTATGGAAAAAGTCTCTATCCTCCGCAGAACATTAGGCGACTTTCGCAAAAGCGGTGGGGAGCGTTTGTTTCATTGCCCCAACTGTAAGCACCACAACAACAAACTATCTGTCAACATCGACAAAGACAAGTTCCAGTGTTGGCACTGCAACTATTCGGGCAAGTCTATCTTCCGTCTTGTTCGCCGCTTTGCCACATTTGCCGACAAACAACGCTGGTTGGAACTCACCCCCGATGTAGACCTAACCAACTTCGACGACCTTTTTGGCGAGGAAGGAGAAGAAGTAGAGCAGGTTATTGAGCTTCCAAAAGATTATATTTTTCTTGGCAAGAACAACCTACCCCACTCTTCTCTTCCAGCCCGACATTATCTCGCAAAGCGCGGCATCACAATGGACGAGATACTGTTTTGGAAAATAGGCTACTGTCCTTGGGGCGAGTTTAAAGACCGCATTATTATCCCATCTTTCAACAAAGACGGTGACCCAAACTTCTTTATCGCACGAACCTACAAAGGTTCTTGGGCAAAGTATCGCAACCCCGATGCAAGCAAAGACATTATTTTCAACGAACTGTTCCTCGACTTTTCCCAAGAAATTATTTTAGTAGAAGGTGTGTTCGACGCCATCATCGCAGGTGAAAACGCTGTGCCTATTCTTGGCTCAACCCTGCGAGAAGAAAGCAAGTTATTCCAAAGTATTGTTCATAACGATACCGCAGTCTATTTCGCCCTTGACCCAGATGCCGACTCAAAGGCTTACAAAATTATGCGAAAACTGCTACAATATGATGTAGATGTTTACAAAGTAGACATTTCAGGATACGACGATGTAGGTGAAATGACCCGAGGACAGTTCCAAGAAAGAAAAGAAAACGCCACCTGGGTAGACCCAGATAACCTTTTGGCTATGCAGGTTGCCTGCGTTTAGGAGAATAAATGAAGTTAAACTACAAAATTGCCCACATTAGTGACACCCATATACGGAACCTAAAATACCACAAAGAATACCGTGATGTGTTCGCACAAATGTATAAGTCTCTACGCAAACAAAAGCCAGACTGTATTGTTCATTGTGGAGACTTGGCGCACACAAAGGTCAACCTTTCGCCAGAGTATTTTGACCTCGCCACAGACTTTCTCAAAAACCTTGCCGATATTGCCCCACTTATTATTATTCCAGGCAACCATGACGGCAACCTGAGAAACACAGCACGTCAAGATGCCATCACGCCTTTGGTGACTGCGCTCAACCACAAGCATATTCACCTTCTTAAAGACTCCGGTGAGACCCTGTGGGACACAAATATTGTGTTTAACGTTCTTTCCGTGTTCGACCCAGAGAACTGGGTTAAGCCGACGAGAAAAGATAAAATTAATATTGCTCTTTATCACGGTTCTATCTCTGGCTGCGAGACTTCTCTTGGTTGGGTTATGGAGCACGGCGAGAACGACGTTTCTATCTTTGAGGGTTTTGACTATGCCATGCTTGGCGATATTCACAAAACCAATCAAATCCTTGACGACGAAGGGCGAGTGCGTTATGTTGGCAGCACAGTCCAGCAAAACCACGCAGAAGAACTGGACAAAGGCTACCTGCTTTGGACTATCGATAATAAGGATGACTTTAAGGTAGAACTCCACACTTTTAGAAACCCAAAGCCCTTTATCACTATTGAGCTTACAGCAAAAGGCAGAGTGCCAAAAAACACAAAAATACCACTCGGTGCAAGAGTTCGTGTTGTAGCAAATACCAAGCTTCCAGTGGAAACTATTAGGAAAGCCACAGACGTGGTTAGGACGCGCTTCAAGCCCGAAAGTCTTACTTTCCTTAACAGGGCTGGGGTAAGTTTATCTTCGGCGCACACAGACGAAATTACGGAGCAAAATCTTCGGGACGTTCAAGTCCAACAAGAGCTTATCCGCGATTACCTCAAAGACTACGAGCCAAGCGAAGAACTCCTCAAAGAAGTCTTCTCGCTCAACGAGCGGTTCAACAAAGAAGCCGAGGAAAACGAGGAAGTTGCTCGCAATGTCAACTGGTCGCTCAAACACCTTGAGTGGGACAATCTGTTTTGTTATGGCGAGGGAAACAAAATAGACTTTGAAAACATTCGGGGTCTTGTAGGCATCTTTGGTAAGAACTACTCAGGTAAGTCTTCCGTGGTAGATTCTCTACTTTACACGCTTTACAACTCTACATCAAAGAATGTTCGTAAGAATGTTGATATTGTAAATAATAAAAAGAATGGTGGTCGAGGCAAAGTAAAGATTCAAGTAGGCACAAAACTATACACTGTCGAGCGCACAAGTGAGAAATACGAAAAGAAACTTCGTGGTCAAGCAACCACAGAGGCACGCACAGATGTAAAGTTTAGCGTTATCGACCTTGCCACAGGTGAGGAAGAAATACTTGACTCCACAGACCGTAACGGAACTGACGCTCGTATTCGTCATACCTTTGGCACACTGGAAGACTTTTTAACAACCTCTATGTCTTCACAGCTAGGCGCACTTGACTTTATTAACGAGGGCTCAACCCGTCGCAAAGAAATTCTTGCAAAGTTCCTTGACTTGGAGTTCTTTGATAAAAAGTTTAAGCTGGCTAAGAAAGAAAGTGCCGATACAAAAGGCTACCTCAAAAAGCTGGAAACCTTTAACCTCGACGCAGATGAAGAAGCCATTGCAAATAAACAAGACGAGGTTTTAGTTCTTATCGAACAAAACGACCAACGTTGCGAAGAGTTGGAGCAAAAACTAAAAACCTTAAAAGCAGACCTCAAAGAAACAGAAGACAAACTCGACTCTATTCCAGCAGAGATTATTGACGCGCCATTGGTCGAAAACCAGATAAACACAGCCGAGCTTCTTATCGAGAGTATCGATAGAAAAATAAACAACTATCATACAAAGATAGGCGAGTCAAGTCTTTTTTTGGAGAACGCAAAAGAACTTCTTCAACAGTTTGACGAAAAGGCTTTAACAGAAGAAGTCGAGCAAAACACAAAACTAAAAGAAAACTTAACTTCTTTGTTAAACGAGTGTAAAGACACAGAGCGCAACCTTGACCTTTACAACAAGCGTATTGGTATTCTTGACGAGATTCCTTGTGGAGATAAATACAAGACCTCTTGCAAGTTTATTGAGAATGCATTTGCCGCAAGGGACTTGATACCTGCTGCAAACTTGTCCCTTGCTGTTGCAGAGGAAAAGAGTA
>Ga0208019_1000016_pt1 | contig 88266 bp, 85 predicted proteins | sample CB_VirMetaG_5_FD_184540 | JGI IMG/M metagenome (GOLD analysis project Ga0208019, IMG submission 184540) | Freshwater to marine saline gradient viral communities from Chesapeake Bay - CB_1508_1D Viral MetaG (SPAdes) (version 4) | ecosystem: Environmental > Aquatic > Marine > Coastal | place: USA... | reverse complement strand
GATCGAAGAGCAAGCCAGATGCGATCTGGGAGATGCGCTTCTTAACAAAGATCATTAGGCGGCGAACGTTAATGCGATCCAAAGCAGAAGGTGTAACCTGTAGTGTCTTCTGGCCGAAGATTACAACACCCTCAGCTGGGAACTTAGCGATTGGGTTAATGTTCGCCCCATAAAGATCGTCACGATCCTTGCGACGAAGCTGGTGAGCAACATCAATAACTGGGATGCCGGCAGAGCCTTCTGTTAGTCCACCACGGTTGAAACCAGCTGGTGCGAACCAAACCTGTGTTCTACGCTGTGAGCTAGAGAATGTGCCAATAGCTGCTACGGATGGTGGTAACCAAAGGAAGGAGCCATTGATGGTGTCTCTTGCTCTGACCCATGGGTAGTAAGCACAACCGTAAGAAGAGTTTAGTCCTCGGTCTCTCAAACCATTTACAAGTGTTGTAATGTTGTTTGATGTGTTGTTGCGGTTAATCGCTGTGCTTTCCTCGCGCGGAGTGAAGGCGCCTGGAAGATCGATAACAGCTAGAGCGTCTGCACGATCCTCACAAGTTCTTACCAAGTGTGTTGTTAGACCATCTTGTGTAAGACCCGGAACTGCCGCTAGATTCATCTCAACAACCTCTGGATCAGCTACTGAGTCTATGGCTCTACGGATAGAGAAGAACTCGTAACTGTTTGTGTCGGAAGCAGTGCTGGACATTGTTCTGTTAGCAAATGGGTCCATCTCTAAAACGTCCGTTCCGTCAAATCCACCGAATAGCGGCACCGTGAAACGATCGTAACCAGCGTCCAGTACGCCTGCGATGGCACCACTAGCAAATGTGTAAGAACCGGCTGGAGCGCCAGATACGACACCAGCGTGTGATCCTGTTACGTATACACCCTCTGCTGCTGAGCCAGATGCAATGTCGTCCAATGTAAATGTAGGCGAAAGAACGGTTGCTGCTGCAGCGGATGATCCTTCAATATCTACAATACCGCCACGAGGTCTTAAGAGGTCCATAGTTGACTTCTCGTATCTTGTGCTAGCGGCAGATGGTGTTGTTTGCAAACCAAAGTAAGCATCTGTTGGGTTAGTAAGGTTGCCGTCTGTTGCGTTTGCACGCAATGTTGGGCGGGGATATGCAACGGATGCGGTAACAGAGGAGCCAGAAATCACGAAAGCGTTAGATGTGTAACCGGATGGAACTGAAAGTGAGCCAGAGACCCAGTTACCTGTTACAGAGCCAGAAAGATCTGCTTCGTCATCGTACTTAACGATACCTTGGAAACCGAATGGTAGAAGCGCAGCGTCTGTTACGCCGGCATCCACATCGCTATTCATAGAAATGTAAACGTATTGTGAGTTGTTCTGGTAGTTACCTTCCTGAACATAACGTCTCTCAGTCTCATCCCAACGCTCTCTGTAATCACCAATCTTACGAGCTACATAATCAAGAGAGTTAGGGTTAAGAGTACAGTTGTTGAACTGTTCTACAACACGAACTACGTTGTCGCTATCGCTGATGTGGCGAATGACCACAGAGAAAGTACCGTAATCAGTGTCGGTGTTTGTGGACTGCTTAATATCTTGGATAGAAATCTTAATGTTTTTGTTTGTCCAATCACCGCCTTCGCCTCTTGCAATAAACTGGAACAAGTTAAGAGGCGCTTCTGTTGGAGCGAGTCGGCAACTAATGATCTGTGGTGTTCTAGCTGCTCGTACTGGCTGGCGGAAGTCTTCACCAGTGTACGAATCGTTATTCTTAATCCTTGCGACTGCAGCATAAGTTGTAGCACTAGAGTTAAGAATGTTGTTGATGTGTCCATCAAAAGTTTCACCCAAGAAGTAATTCTTTGTATCTGTTGTAATACCCGAGTTAAGTCTCTGTGGGTTCGTGTTAAGAACCTTACGAATGTAGCGCGCATCAGTTTCGGTAAAGTTGAAAGTTACTTTCTCTTCTGTAGAGCCACTCTTAATAAGCGCTGTGAAGTTAGAAGAGGCTTCTTTGATAACATAATCGGAGCCTGAGACAATATCTCCGTCTTCAAAAGCCCCACCTGATGCTGTAGCAGCCAATACGGTACCACTTAACTCAACAGTGTAATCCTCAGCTGTGTAGATGATTGCGGCAAGAGCACCCGATAGAGAGCCGGTGACGCCTGCTGCCGGAGCGTTTGTATTGAACAAGAAAACGCCGTAAGCATCGCCACTCGCTTGCCAGCCGGCCTCGCCAGCTGTTGTAGCATTTTGAGACTCGGCACCAAGTAAGCGAATGTAAGTCAAGGGAGAACTATTGCGGAGATAAGCTTGAGCAGCATACATGCCATATGTTGTGGCTGTTGTGCTGTTACCTTGGCGCCAAATGTCTTCACCATCATTACCTGGGGCAGGGGTTCCGAAAATGTTAACAAACTCTTCAAAAGAGTTAACTGTTATTGGTCTTAAAGCTGGTCCCTTCTCGGCGCGACCAATGATAACTGGACCGATTCCGGCCGGGGAAGCAGGAAGTTGGGAGTTATCAATTTCGTTGACGAAAACTCCTGGGGATACAAATCGGTAATTCTTAACTGACATTCGTTCGGTTCTCCTACATTGCGAAAATGTTCAAAGTAAATAGTGTTAAATAGTAGGAAGAGAATTATTCTCTGTAAAAACCATCTTTAATGCTTTGTGGGATATCTCCGACTATGGTTCTTTCTCTGCCGAGTTTGATATCAACAGCATTTTGGCGTTTGACAATCTTTGGTCTTTCTTGGTTTTCTCCCTCACCAATAAGGTAACCAAGAGTTTCAATATTGATATTGGTTTCGTAGTTTCTTTGCTCCATACCAAGATTGGCTTGATTGGAGTTATTGGAAAACCCGCCATCGATAAAGATTTCGTAATAGTGCCCCTCAGCCTCAATACGCTTTGGAGTTCTTGAGTTCCCAGGAATTGTAATGAACGGACGAATAAGCTCATTCATTTGCTGCTGATACTCTGTTCTAATGGTAATCTCATACATTACTTTAACCCAAGTAGGGATTGGGATAGTTATTGTTTCATACACTGTCTTTGCGGTTGACATGTTTCTTTTGTTTGTGTTTAGCATTTTGCTGGAAACATCTTTATCAGCACCGTATTTTCTATTTGCCTGTGCATTCTGAAACTCTGCTGTCTTCTTTTGATTTATTTGTCTCGCAACAGTAATAGTGCCACCTTTTTCATCATCAACGGGGTATAGGTTCGCAAACACAGTGCCGCGATAGTTTTGCTCTTTAGTTACATTTGCTCTATTCACTGTTATTAAAGGAAGAATTAAAGTTTCTTCTTTATCTCGCAGATCTTTGTTGTGTTTTATCTGAAAGGCTCGCTCGGCTGTAACCCACAGAACTGGAACTTTCTTAAAACCATTATTTGTTGTGGCAAAAAGGTTAAGTTCTTCATCAATAAAACGAAGCATAGCTTTATCTATCGTCTCTAAAGACGAAGGCATAAACTCTATCTCTTGAAGTTTAGCAGCAACTTCTTTGTCGCCAACATAATCAAAACGTTGCGATCTCTTATCTTTTATTTGTCTCTCAGTTCTTTTGCTACGTGACATTTATTTATCCTACGTAAATGCCAGCTGGGATGTTCTCAAGAACCTTCCTGCCAGAGTCTTGCATCGTGGAGTCGACAGCAGCCAACTTATCGTAAGTGGTATCTTCAAGAATGGTTTTAAGTTCTTCTCTCAACTGATCCATTTCAGCTCTGGCTTGCGAAAGAAGTTCTGCAGCGTTAAGAGTTACAGATTCTCCTGGGATTGGAACAGAGGAAAACTTACCTCTTATTTGTCCTAAGATCTCTTTTGTTAGTGCCAAAGCAAATCTACGAATCCATTGCTTGCCTATAGCGTTAATGTTTTCATATGGAATGTTCTCGAATGGAAGCGTGTTAATGTTGTTAACGCCCTCCGCTCCGTTATCTATTCCTGGCTGATTGTCCCAAGGCTCATATTGGTTGTTAATTGTAAACTGAACCCAGAACTTTTCTGGCGAAGTTGAATCAGGTATTGGGAAAATCCTTAACTTGTTGTCGTGAATCTCATAAGAATAATGTGAGACTCTTGTCCAAAGCGCATCTTCATAAGCCATTGCTTGAAGTTTGTTCTGCCAAGTTGGGACAATCTCAAATGTAGAGTCATCAGCGTACTGGCCATAAGTTCTTAAGTTACCAACAACAGAGAAGCCACCGTAGTAACCATAAAATCTCCACATTGCTCGTGGAGTCTTGAAGAATACTTTTCTAATGGTTACTCTTTTATCTCCGACCTGTTCGTAGAAAGGAACAGACGAACTATTGGCAGAAGATGCCGAAATGATTGTTTGTAAATCGTAATCTTGCTGATTGGCTACTCTATTCACTGATGCTGAATATATTGGTGTTGTGCCACCAAAGCCAGCTTCTGTTGCAAGACCTTCAGAGATTCTACGAACATAACCATAATCAAACCTTGGATAACGTAAAGCGATGTTAGATCCGGATAAAGAATCGCCTGATACAATCTGTCCATCTTGATCAAAGGATCCTGTTGTAGCTCCAAGGTAAGAAGAAAGAGAGTTCTTTGTTTGGAATAGGTTTACTAAGTACGAGTATTCTAAAACTGCTTCTTCGTAAGCGGCATAAACGTTTCCTTCTGCTAACTCGATATCTAAAACATCGCCACCCAACTTCTTGTAAGTATAAGCAACTTGGTCAGCTGCACCAGATAGAAAAGCATTTGATGTGGCATATATACCAAAAGGTAAAGTTGTTGCTACATTTCCTGCCGCCCCTGTAACTGGAAGTATATTGGCGTTTGAAGTGGATGCTGGATTGAGATTTGGAATTGACATTAACGGTCCTCTGATTTTTATCTATTAATAAATAGAAAGCCCCACCTCAAAAGAGGCAGGGCTTTCATTATTTTGACCTTAAGTCAGACTAACTAGCTTGTTGGGTTCTCAACAAGACCTCTACAAATAACCAAGCCGTACATGTCTGGACGGACCATCTTCTTGGCGTAACGGGTCATGACACCCTTGCGAGGTACGAAGTCCTCTACACCGAAGATTGTTGGTGTGGTCTGTAGTGGTACGTAAGGTGCGTACACGTAGCCGCTCTCAAGGAAGCTGGAGCCACGTCGACCAACGAGGATCAACTGACGTGGGAAGTATGGGTCAACCATAACATCAAACTTCTTGGAGAGGGAACCAACGCGAACAGCACCGATATCACCACGGTCAGCATCGGCTGTAACGTTTGCACGGAAGCCAGCTGTGAACTCAAGGATGTTAGCAACCTCTGGGGAGCATACCACAAAGTTTGCAGCACCACGAAGAGTCTTACGGTGGATCTCAGCAGAAACCTCGTTGATTGTTTCAACGAGAGTCTCGTACCACTCAGATACGTTACCAGTGAAGTCCTGGGTTGTAGCTGAAACAGCACCAGTTAGACGGTTCAAGAACTGACCTGGGAGACGGGACCAGTAACGTGTACCGGCTGTCGCACCACGTATAAGATCCTCAAGGATCTCGCGGTCGATCTCAAGAGCAATCTGCTCAGAAAGAATCTGAGTAAGCTCAACCTCAGCGTCAAGGTTGTGGTAAGCGTTGAGGTCTTGACCCAACTCTGGTGTCCACTTAGCCTTGAGCTTCTTGGTTACAGCTGTGACTGCTACGGAATCGACCTTGATGTCGATCTCTGGGATTTGTTCACTTCCCTCAAGACCCCATGTCTGATCACCAACAACGGAACCAATGGAACCACCGGTAATAAAGTCATCCTTGATAGGAGCTGTGCAGGTGGTTACGGCGTTTAGAGAGCTAGAGAGTAATGGTGCCTTCTCAGAGCCAGAAGCATTAACGATAAGAAGAACAAGATCTGCGTTCTGATCGTCTTCGCGTGTGAGGCGGCGAACCAAGCGACCATTCGCTAGGGCAGGAGCAGCACCTTCAGCAACAGTAATAGCAACAAAATCGTCAAAGTTAAACTGACCTGTTGTCAACTGAGACTTCGGAATTGTAGCAATTGCAACCTCGGATCCGGAAACTAGATCCGGATCGAACTGTAGCATATCGACGCCATCGTAACCAGATGTGGATCCTGCGTCTGCGAGGAACTCACCGTTTGCACCGACAGAGCCAGATGCGCGGATTGTAGTTGTGATAGTAATCGAACCTGTTGGTGAAGAGTAACCGTTGTTAAGTGCGTAAGGACCACGCTCAGCGTTTACTCCGGTTAGAAGAACACCACCGGTGATCTGGGAACCAACTCGCCCACCACCGTAGAGTGATGTATCGAATACGTTTCCAAGACGATCAGCTGTGCTGCCGAAGACACCACCGTACTTAAAGTCAAGGAAGAAAATGAGACCTGATGGAAGGCTCATTGGCTGAACACTTACGAGATCGTTAGCGATCAAGGAACCGAATACACGGCGTACAAGTGGGAATGCAACAGCGGCAAAACCCTCTACGTCACCAGCAGCCATGCTGGAAGACTCACGGAGAAGCTCCTTTGCCTGATTCTCAAGCAAACGGGCCATACCGTTTCTCTTTGTATCGTCAGAGATGCCCTCAAGAAGACCGGTCTGCTCCCACTTGTTGATAAGTGCAGCACCCTCCTTGGCGAGATCACGATTGACGATACCCTCTGTCAATCTTTGTACAATAGACATTTTTAATATACCTCCATATGAATGTTATTGTTTATTTATTCAAACCTGCTAAACGCAGCATACGACCCATTGCTGGATCCTTAGTTGCCTCGTTGTTTCTCTTAGAATTGATCAAAAGCGACGTAGGTCTTTGAACCGCTTCACGTAGTGTTTGTGGACGTGTTCTCTGATCAGGAGTGTTCCCCACTGCGTTTTGAATTGTTTCAAAAATCATACTTGCTTCTTCAACAGAATTGGCAGATTGAACAGCTTCGACAATTTGTGCTTTTTGTCGCTCATTCAAGGAGGCGCTATTCAAAGCCTTGTTTTGATAAACAAGCTTGGCGTTATCAAGATTCAACTTTGTAAGTTGATCCTTTGCTTCAACAATGAGAGCACGAAGCTCTCTGTTAGATTCTGTAAGTTTGGAGATCTTTGCCTCATGAAGTTCAACCGGCACAACATCTGGTGCGGTATCTTCTTCAATCTCCTCTTCCTCTTCTTCCTCAAGGTGTGCTTCCTTAGCAGCTGCAATAGCATCATTATTTGCTTGCATCACACTATTGTAAGCGCCACCGAGTGAAGAGAAGCCTGCTGGTGATGTATCCATATCAACAACAAGCTCTTCTATTAATTCTTCAATAAAAAGTCCGGATAGATCGAGATCTTCATCTAGATCCTTGCTAGCCAGTTTCACAACTGTGAAGCCCACCGGGTTGGCGTCTCCCAGCTTTTTGGCATCTTTCTCTGCGGCTTCTTTGGAGTCGTAAACGTGTCCAGCCTTCACACCAGCCTTCTTAGTGGTTGCGGGGTTGGAATAAGCGTTGCTTGGCTGCGCTTTGCCGTCGTCCAGGGCTCGGCTGCTCTTCATGATAATGAAACGGTCTTTGCCTTCTTCTAGTGGCTCGACTGGCTCTGCACCTAGTTCGGCAGTATCTTCCTCGGCAGAAGCTTCAAGCTCTGGGGCCATCTCGCCACCAGCCATATCGTCAGCCATCTCTAGAGCATCGTTAAGGTCTTCTTCCTCAACAACTTCATCTTCCTTTTCTAAACGAGCCTTGAGAGCATCAAAATCAATCTCAACAATTTCGTCTTCTTCTAAAGCATCTAACTCTTCGTTCTGAAATGCGTAAGGAACATCGTCTGTGAACTCTGTAAGAGTCTCGTCTTCGCCACCCTCTTCTAGTTCTTCTTGCTCTAGTAAAGTATCTAAGGCTTTCTTAACTTCGCCCGAATACTTTTCCAATACAACATTCTCAGCATTCTTCAATGCTGCTTCCTTAAGGGCTTTGGCGTCCACGATCGCCTCTTCTAATAGTGAAGACATAAAAATTAACTCCAAACACGATAGCTCGTCAAAAATAAATAGTGTTTTATTTTTCTAAATGACGAAAACTGTTTTATTTAAGAAGCGTAAAGTTAAGGTACTCGCTTATACAGTATGAAAAGTTTAATTATGGAGTAGCCGTGTACTCAGAGCCATTGAGAATAACTTTATAAAGCCTGTAAGTTTCCTCAGTTGCGGAGCCAGCAAAAAATGATATTGCGATTCGGACGGCACCGCCGGCGGCGTCCCATTGCTTGTCGGTGTCGGTCCAACTTGGCGTTTCGGCTGTGCCGCCTTCACGAAACGAAACTGTCTGGCTCACACGCTTAATACCAATCCATCTTGCTGTGGTTCTGGATAAATTTGAAGTTCCGTTGTGAACAAGGGCCTGGGATCCGAAAGCACCCATCCCATAGTATTTGGCGAGCGATGCGTTCCATCTTCCGTACCTATGACCTAACCAGTGTGCTTCGTTAACCGCGTTACCACCACCGGCCATTATATCTATCTCTGTATTTACACTCGCAACACTTCCCGGGTTATCGGTGTATATAGCGAAATCAAAATCCCCCATAAGAAGATTGGGGTATTGAATTAGTCCATTAGTTACAAAGGCACTGCCATTAGAAGGCGTTAACGTTCCGCCGCCCCCCTGATCAAATTTAATATTACATGTGGTACCATCATCTGTTACTGCGTTAAAGACCCCATTTGGATCTTTAACAACCCACCCATTTAGCATCCCAGCATCTAATGTAGCACCATCTGCAATACTGGAAGGAGTTCCAGATGAGGGGGACAAGGTCTGTGCAACAGTTTTGACATTGCTGCCGTCTGCCTGTAGTTGCCAGAAACCATTTTCTAATACTAATCCCATTTTACAATCCTTTTATGTTGCCGAAACAATTGCCCAGCCGAGACCGTTTGTTGAAGACGAAATAGCAACCACAGTCATAGCTCCATAGTTTGTCGTTATCTTAGCAGCGGTACCGCCATCAATATTTTGTGAGCCAGATGGCTCAATGACAATATCGTTTGTACCAGCGTTTCCGCCAGAGTCCTTAATAATAAATGTAACACCATAATCATCTGAAGAGTTCACGCCAGGAAGTGTACCGGTGACAACCGAACTGTTGGTGTCAACAAGAAACACTTGTGCATCGCGAATATTAAAGTTGCTTGTCTGTTCTCCAGAGACACCTTGATAGAAATTGGTCTTGTTTATCCTAAATTCATTTTCAAATACATCAAAACGATTAACTCCATCAAATACATAGCTTATTCCTTCGCCAATATTGATAGACCCACTGGCTGAGGATGATACAGAAAGATCGCCATTAACTGTAAAGTCGTGCGTAGGAGTCTTGGTATGAATACCAAATCTTTCTTCTGAAATATCATAATAAAAACCTTTACCAAAGTTCACGCCGTTGACTGATGCAGTTGCAATATAAAAATCATTAAGTGAAGCAATTCTATTTGTGTTACCGCCATCAATATACATATATTGCAATTCATTTGAGGTAGTTCCGAAGGCAACTCTAGGAATAAATGCTGGCGCCAAAGATACCTGATAATTGTTTGTTGTATCTCGAACTTGTAATTTGCCTTCTGGGCTTGTAATAACAACTTCGCCTTCAAAGCGTGCGGACTCACCGCCGTGAACAGAAGAAGCAGAAACGTGAAGGGCTGCTGAAAGATTTGTTGATACGTTAATGCCAACTCTATTAGCCGAGGCTGAAACAAAGATTGTGTTATCTTGGATTGCTTGGTCTGTTTCGTTGCCGACAAATATATATCCTTTATCCAAGTTGGGAGTATCATTTGTTCTACCTGCACCACCAACTTTGATTTGCCCATTAGAGCTAACACCATTGCGAACAACCTTGCCAATGTTTTGTAGTAGGTTGTTAGAGCCTGTTGGCTTAATGTTGGTGAATGTTCCTGCTGTTCCACCAGAGCCTGTGTTCACATAAAGAATATCACCTGCCGAGAATGAATGTCCGGGGGATATGTTGTTTAGATTCAAGCCATCAAGAGAACCAAAGGTTGCAACTTGAGTGTTGGCATTATTGCTGGCCGAAGCTACGCACAACCCAAAAGCAGGCATCGTAGCAGGGTTATCGCAAGCAGCAAGACCAATGGTTGGCGTTGTTCCCGATATTCCTTTGATGTATACGACTTTGCCTTTTCCAATACCGCCAACTTCATCAACTTTGGCAGGAAATAAGATAGCACCTTCCAAGTCGCCGTAGAATTCTTTACCGTTCTCAAGACGAACGTTGCCTGATATAAGAACATCACTTGTTGCTGGATCCCAAAGTAAATCACTAGACCCACTTAAATCACCAGATACAGGAGAGTCATATCTAAACTGTAAAGAATACTGAGGACCATTAGCAACCTGAACTGCTGATGCTGTAACGCCAGTTAGGTTAGAGCCATCGCCGTAAAAGGTTGAGGCTGAAACGTGGGTAGATGCCGATAAGGATCCCGAACCATCTGTGGTTAATAAGTTTGAGCCACTAAACGACCCATTGTTATTGAACTGTATATCTCCATTTGCGCCTCCGGGGGTGCCACCGCCTCCCGGTCCAAATACCCATGACATATTTAAATCTCTCCTGCTTTCATAAATAGTTGGTCAAAGTCAAAAACTCAAAGCAAGTCTGTCTGGGCTTAGATGATTTATCTATCAACACTATCAATAACTCTAAAAGTTCCTTCTCGCGCTCTTACACATTCGGCGCTTATCTGAAACTTGTGATCTACTTGACCAAAGTAATATCTTGTGTCGTTATACGTTTTTACAATCTCGTAAAACAAATCACCATACTGAATAAAATCACCAGCACGAACAAAAAGATCTTGATCTTCTGTTAGGCGGCGGCGATGAAAATTAACTGTTAGTTTAGATTGGTATTCGTATCCATACTTTTGGTTTGTTTGCTCATTCTCTACAACAACGTAAGCAAACACACGAACAGGCGGAAGCGTAACTTTGTCTATTGCTTCTCCATATGTTTCATTAAAATTAGAGTGCTCAACGCTTATAGGATAGTAAGCAACTGTTTGTCCAACAACTCTTTCAGCTAACTCATCATTAACTTGTTTTACAAGGTCACGCTCTTTTTGGCCAAAGAACATTGGCGGGGGTGGCGCATCAGGTTGCGTCCATTTGTTCTTTGGATCAGACATGGGTTATTACCCCACAAGAGCTGCTAGAGAGCCAGACCAGTTAGAGCCAGAAGGTGAAACCGCAGCGTTGTTAATATCTGCTTTAGAAATATACGTCAAGCCAGCCATTACTGAAACATCGGCTGAGGTTCCCGACAGATGTAACTGAGTTGCTTTAATTTCAAACCTTGGGCTTACAGTATTGCCGGTAATCTTTAAGTAGTTCTCGTTTTGAGCACCCAATGAGGAAAAGCCAACATTACAGGTGTTGTTATCACCCACGCTAACAACAATCCAACTTGTTACGGATGGAAAGTCTATAGACGTTACGCCCCCAGCAGATAGATCAATTCCACCTGTTACGTAAGGTATACCAGATACCTGATAAGAAGCGGCATTGCCTAGTCCGGGTTTGTAGTTGTAAGTTGACATTTATATTTCTCCGTTATTAAATAGTAAAGTAAAACAAGATTACCTAAACAAATTATCTTGTTCTTTTCTCACGCGCTTCTGTTGCTCGCGAATAGCCTGCTGTCTTTTCAGGCGCTTTGTGATAGAAGGCTTAACATAGTAATCAGTTTTTTCTCTGTACTCTTCAACAATCTTTTGTTTTTTGCATTTACGATTAAAACGACGAATTAGTTTCTCATCTGACTCGCCGCGTCTTTTGACTACCTCAAGGTTAACAGCCATTTTATTACTCTCTTTCTTTCATTTCGTTCATATGAGCGTTCCAGTTTCTGCCTACTGCTCCGAAGAGACTAGAGATATCTACGCCTGGATCACTTGGGCTTTGTCCGGACATTGGAGAAGCCTGTGCAGTTGGGGACGCTTGTGCTGGTGCTGGAGTTGTTCCTTCAAACAAATCAACACCGTTGTAAGCTGAACCGCCAATAGCAGCCATAAGCTTTTTCTTATGCTCTTGAAGTTTGCCGGACTGTTCTTTGTTGAAAGCATTTGCTTTCATTCTTTCCATAACAGGATCTACTTTTGGTTGTGGTGTTTTTGTCTCAACAATAGTTTGTGAAGACATCCCCTTGACAACCTCGGCAATAATGCCGGAAATCAAACCGTCTTCAAGAAGCGACTCTTTAATACACTCTTGAACAATAGGCTTGATTAGTTTTTTGAACTCCGACTTTTTCATTTATTCCTCTGCAGCCAATGTTTCAGCAGCCTGCTTAAGAGCCTGATTTACTTTGTTGAGATCACCATAAACTATTTGTTCAGCCCTACTATCATCCAATCCTAGCTTCGTGGCGTCAACAAGAGCAGCTTCTAATTCTTTTTGAAATCGAGCTTGAACCCTTTTTATTCTTTTGCCTAGTGAGTTTCTCAACACCTCCACTTCTCTGTCTTGAGCGGCACCTTTTCTCGCTGCAGCTGCACGCTCAAGTTCAGCGGCGGCGCTGGAGGCTCCAAGTGCGCCGGCAGCTTTAGCGCCCAATTTGGATGCAGCGCTGGCTGCTTTCCCTTTGGCGCTAGCAGCACGAGCTTTAAGTCTATCTAGCAAGCCTTCCTCTACGGCGGCATCAATTTCTTCTTTAATGATTTCTTTTAATCTTACTTCTGAAATTTTCATTTTTTAATCTCCAATAATTTCATTCATAAGAGTAATAATCTTATTATTTTTTTCAATTTGCTCATTTACGAGTTTCCCCTCGGACAGAGCCATAAAAGCATTTGGTGTTGATGGCTCTGAAACAATGTCAAAACAAATCAACTGAAAATCATCTTCCACGATGGTCTTACCCATTCTCTCGCTTACAGATCCCATACCACGGGAAGAAATGCCAATCTTAACACCCGAATCTACAAGGGCACGTAGAATCTGGCCGGATGGAGTGTCGAGAACTTTACATTTGCCCATTACGGCTGGCCCGTCCATCCAAACCTCTGTAATCATATGGGACACGTTGGCTAAATTAATAATAGAAGAATCTGGGTGATCTAACTCGCCAAGAGCACGGCGGTCCTCAACGACCTTTGCGTATCGCTTAACTTCTCTTTCTAATACAGAGCGAGGATATACACGTCCGTTTCCGTTCTGAACCTCTGCTTCTTGTAGCTTGCCTGTTAGCATCATTCCGCCGTCGCGAACAAACTGCTTTTCAGATTCGGTTAGAAGGTCTTGGCAGACGCCACCTTCACATAGTTCATAAAATTCTCGTAGTAGTTTAGCCATTGTTGTTCTCTCAAAAAAAGATTTAACGTGGGGGCTTTCACCCCCACATAAATTCAGCTACCGGAGCAGCAGCGGCGTACAGGCTGGATTTGCCACTTTTTCATGATTCACCTCCTTTGTGGATCAAGTTGATCCCGTAATCATTTACTACCATACTTAAAATGTATGATGTTCCAGCGCTAATACACCCACAAATAAAAGCATCTGCAAGTGTACGATCAAAATTAAATAGTTCTGTATATGGACTTACGCCCCAGAGAAAAACTCCAACCCAAAATCCCATACATAGACAACAGTGAAATAAACGACCAAAGCCGCCCCAAGCAGAGCAGGCTGGTCGTATTTTATTGAAGATATGTCCGTGAACAATAATGAATGTCATGCCGTAAGCGGCAAGGACAAAATGTAGCAGTTGCAATCTAATACCTGTTTCTTAGTGGGTAATAGTAGTAGCCAGGACGCATAGAGCCCTTCTCGGCATACTGTGGGACCTCGCCGTATTCGGTGGAGTCGCGGTCGGATGGATGTGTGTACATATCCTCCAACTCTTTTTCATACTGATCAGCAATCTGCTCGTGCTCTGCTTCGTAATGAATAAACTCTGCGATCACAAATGTAGCTGCTTGTAGAGGATTGATCTCATCATTGGCATAGATCTTTCCCTCCAAGGAACGGAATACGTTTCCGCCTTGGATTGAAGAACGATCAACAATGCCTTTGTCCGCAAGCAACTCTAAAAGACGATCTTGATAATCGTATACATCGTCTGATATAGTTGACTTTGGAACAGTTGTAACTTTCATTTGCTTAGGCATAACAGCAATATCAATCTTGTTGTGATCCATAATAAGAAGCGAACCATCCAAAGCCTTGCGGGCTTTGAGTTCTACTGTAGCTTGCGGACCACCGACTTTGATTTTAATCATTTTGTGTTAGTTCCTGAACAAGCTCTTGTGTCTTAAGAATCTTGTTTAGATCGTTGTCCCCAAACTCACGCTTGCGGAATCCTTCAAGATACTCGGATACTTCATCTAGCTTTTGCGAAATGAGAGGCTCAACTGTATTTTGACTCGCGTCACTAATTAAGCTTTTAAGCCTTTCCAATTCTTCGTTCAAGTAAATACGAAGTTCGAACCCGTCATCTGCAAAGCTTGTGATGTATTGGTTGAGAAGATCTTTTTGCTCTTTTAGAAGGTTAGTGTATTTGTCGTTAAACTTCTTGATAAAAGAGTTGTAAGTTAGGTTGTCCAAAGACTCCATTTTGTTAGACTCGGTAAGAGGCTGTTCGGCACTCATTGAATCTACGATTGCCTGCTCAAAAAGCACCTTGCTTTTTACTGGCGTCTTTGTACTAAAAATAGCATTTACGGAAGCAAGAGACTTAAAGTTTGGAACAAAGTTAGACCAAACGTCCTGACCTAGCTGTTTATTGATCGCAGCAATCATTCGAGACTGTGCATCAAAAACTTCGGAGGAATCCAACTTTGAGTAAGCAAACTTTGTTTCTTGAAGCATTCTCTCAGCAAGTTTAGGTTGGATGTTTTTTGTCTCAAGCAAAGTCTTGTAAAGAGAGAGTTCTTTTGCTAATGTTGAGTCGCCACCAAATCCTTCTTTGATAATTGCAAGAACAGTTGCTTTTCTGTTGTTGTCCTTATCAACGATAGCCTTTGTTAGTTCTCTTGTTAGCGTTTCATAAATAAAGGCTGTGTTTCTTTTTTTATTATGCTTCATTTTTCTCTTCCTCTTTGCTCTCCATTTGTTCTACTAACATACGAACTTTATTGGTGTTCTCGAAAAGAGTTCTTTCGTCTCTATTATAAGTAGGCTGAACTTTCTCTTCCAGACCAACAAGCGATCTGAAATCAGGCATACCAAGCTTGCCTGGATGGACAGTTCTGGAGGTTGTTCCCATCTCTGGTCCGCGAACCATTCGCTTGATTTCGCGTCTCATCGGACCCTGTGAGTGTCTTGTTGAAGAGCCTTTTCTTTTATCGACATCAACAGGCTTGTAAGCCGCTCCCTCGTGTCTTGTAGGATTATCTTCCCTACGACCCGGGGTTGCTAATAAAACGTCTTCTTCGCCGCCTCCTGCCTCTGCGCCACCTTCGTCACCACCGAGATCGATGTCACCGCCAAGATCGCCTTCAAGGTCTCCACCAAGATCGCCGCCCAAATCACCGCCGAGATCTCCTCCGAGGCCCCCGCCTTCTTCGCCACCAAGCTCAGCGCCTTCGTCAACAACTGACTCAAGAGACTGCTGGTATTTGCGATCATAGAAAGTTTCGCGCTGATTACGAAGGAACTCGGAATCAGACATTCCAAGAATGTTGGAAGCAACCCAACGCTTTGAAAACGTGCCTTCTGGAACTGATGTAGCAGTCTCGAACTTTGTCTTCATGTATTCAAGCTGCTGTAGCTCCGCAAGACGCGAAGGGTTATTTAGTGTAATCTTGAAGCCCAAAAGATCTTGACCTCTGAAACCTAATGTGTAAAGATGAACTATCGCCATCTTCTCCAATTCGGAAACCAACGATCTTTGAAGTCTGTGAATAGTTCTTGCGAAACGAATATCCTTCTGTGCTAGAGTAGTCTTATCTTCTGTCCCGCCTTCAAGGTTGGTTAGATAAGACTGTGGGATCTTGATTGCTGCGAACAACTTATCACGAAGATACTTAACATCCTCAATGTCGTCCAAAGACTTGGCGCCAGGGAGCGATGTAATCTCCGATCCAACGCCACCACGCATCGGAATAAAGTAATCTTCTTCAAGTGATAGCGGATTGTAGCGAAGATCCACACGACCAGTTGTAGAATTTACAAGAGAGTTGCGCTTCATTTCTGACTTGACTTTTTCCATATATTGTGGAATGTCTTGTGGCGGAATGTTGCCTACGTCAATCTTGAATACTCGGCGCTCTGGCGCACGAACAACGCGATAAGCAATCATCGCATCTTCTAGAAGTGTTAGCTGTCGCCAAATGCGGCGGGCTGGGTCTAGAACGGATGTACCGTATGGTGAATAACGATCGTTGCCTAAAATGCGAAAGTGCGCAACCTGCCAGTTCTCAAAGGTCATACCAGCACCGTTCCACTGATACTGAACATAGTTAGGGTTTGTTTGGTCCTGACCTTCAAGGCGCTCTACTTCGTTGTTAGGCATACCAATAAGAGATGTAATACCTAGCTTCTCATCGATGTCCATATAAAGGAAGAAGTCGCCATACTTACACATTGAACGCGCCCAACCAAAGCAGTTAAACTCAATGTTTAGAACGTCGTAGAATAAAGACTCAAGGATAGTCTTGATTTCGTGGTTAAGACAATCAATGTTTAGAAGACGATCATACTCGTTTGATGTCGTCATCTCATCGGCATAGATGTCTAACGCTGTAGCAATCTCGGGCATGTATTCCATTTGCTCAAAGTCAATGTAACGCTCTGCTCTGTTTTGGTTACGGAATGCGGCTGATGTGTAAAGGTTGTAGTTCTGAGACATGTTAGAATCGTGTCTCTTGAACTCCTGACCAGACATAGAACGGAAACGATAACGATACTTATCTAGATCTGCTCTTCTTTCTTGTCTCGCAACTTGTGTACGATAGTTTACAACTGGGCCAGATAGAAGTCTGGTTAGTCTTTTGAATAACGGCGATGCCGGATTTCTTGGGTTGTTCTTGTTCTTAGCCATTTTCTATCCTAGCCTTTTAGTAATCCTATATATTGGTATTGAAGCTCTTTCGCCTTTTCAACACGCTCGGTTTCTTTCGTCATCTTGTGCCCCTGCATACCAGGGATCGTTGTAGAAATAGATGTTTTTGCCGTGCTGATAGCAGACAAGAAAGATTTGCTGTACTCTACGTTCTTTTGACTTTCTACAATCACGGTGTCTCTTACCCAGCATCCAATAGCGAACGACATTGTTAGATCGTCGTTATAACTTCTCATTGCTTGCGGTCTTCCGTGATGCCAAATAAATGTTTTCATTTCGGAAAGCAAACGATTTGAGTTAATCGTAATTAGTTTATTTCTCATAAACTCTTCCATTTTCGCAACGATCAAAGGTCTTGTTTTGGAAGAAGTTGTAAAACCGGGTATTACGTTTGATTGCCATTGTGCGGTTAGAGGATCAACATATTGGTGATCACCCTTTGTTGTGTAGTAGAGATTAGGATACCCTTTATCGATCAACTTTTTAAGAACAGCAAAGCCAATATTATTGTTTTCTATCACCAACATAGGGTTGCCGTATTCAGCTGCCACATTAGAAAGAATGTCTGCAAAGTCGTCTGGTGTTGGTTTGCCGACATATTCAGCTACCTGTTCAAGGTTTGCAAGTTCTATAATGTGAAAAGCGCTGTTATCTTTACCGTCGCCACGAGCAACGTCGGCAACAATCAAATAATGGTTTTCTGGGTTGTATTGTTTCCAGATCCAATAGTTTCTATCAAAGCCAGTGCGGTACTCTGGTGTGCAAGCTTTTTCCAAATACCATTGTAGATCATCTGGGTGGATAACAGTTTCACCAGAAACGTTGAAGTTACATTCTAACTCCTGAGCGATCTGGCGCTTGGACATGTTTCTGGTTTCTTTCTCGAACCATTTCTTGTCTCGCTCTGGATGAACGTCCCACATAAGGGTCGTCATATGAAAGTCATTTAAGCCTGCTTCTGCTTCAACACAGTTTTGGTGGAACCAGTTACCTACACCGTTGGGAGTTGATAGCGCAATACAACGACCACCTGTGGATAGTGTGGGGTAAAGCGCAGTCCATAGATCTTCTAACTTCTCAACGTGAGCAGCCTCATCGATGATTAGAAGCGAAAGTGCCTCGGAACGACCAGCATCGCCAGATGTTGATGAGCCTTTAATCTGCGAACCGTTAGAAAGTTCAAAGGATGTTCTGTTATCTACTGTAATATCAGAAATCTGCATCCATTGCGGCAGGTTCTTGATGATAGACTTAACTTTTTTAACCAAGTTTGTGGCAGTTTGTAGCTTGGTAGCAACAACAAGGATGTTTTTGTCTTTGTGAAACAACATCAGCCACGCCACATACGCAGCACTAATAGTAGAAATGCCCAACTGTCGGGCTTTTAGAATAATATTAAAACGATAATCGCGGAAGTCTTTTAAAAGATCCTGCTGATATTCGAATGCTTTGAAAGGAATTAAACCTTTTTGCGGGTGTGAGATGCGACAGTAGTTTGTTGTAAAGTAAACCGGATCTTTGCCGGCTTTAACAATCTCTTTTAGTATCTCTTGCTTTGTAAGCGCAGCCATATTAGACCTTCACATTTGAAGGCTTTTTGGCTTTGTCTCTCCCTAGTGCAAGAAAATCTCTGACTGCTTTATCAACGCGCTCTTCGTCAGAGCCACCGTTAACCTCAACAACGTCAGTTAAACCGCCGATACGATAATCACAATGAGCCTGTGTATCAGTGCGATAGTTGGAAATGCGCTGAACGAGAACGTGTGGCTCACCTTCTTTTGTTAAGGTTAGTGTATCACCCGTGACGGCTTTGTATTCTTTCTTTAGGAAGTTAGCAATGTCCTGCAGACGCTGCTCAATCTCGCCTTCAAAGCCTTTGTCTTGGACTTCTTTAAGTCTTGTCTCTGCTTGGTAAGTAATACGAAGAATCGGACCGTGGAACTTGACACCAAAACCATCCATCACACGACGGTCGTGAATGTAGTGGCCGTCTTCTCTCTTAAGCCCAGCTTTGCGCTCTTTATCGTCAGCAGCTAGAGTTGCGTCGTGCGCTCCGTCATAAGCATTTGCAGCCGCTTGGCTGATTCCTTTTACAATGTCGTATACTGATGCCATCTTATTGTTCCTTGTTTGGTCTCCATCCGTTTTTCCATCTTTCTTCTCTTCCACCTTCAATGTATTGAATGTAACATTTAAAGCAAGCTTCAAACTTATTCATATACAAATCATCCCGAGGATGAAAAGAATATTTGGAACAAACAGGACAAGTCCTATTATGATCTCTATTAAGTAGTTTTTTGTTTATTAAAAATCCGTCTGCTTCTATTTTGTCTTGAGATTCAGCATTCTTCGCAAACTTCTGCTGTTCTAACTGAGACTGTTGGATATATTCTTTTTCTTTGTCCTCGTCCCAAAATCGTCTTGGATTGTGTGTTGCTTCCTCGCCATACTTTTGTGAAATAGCTTTTTCTAACTTAACGATATAATCTTGCTTATCGCTCATTGTTTTACAATCTCCGTAGATAAAGCAAAGATACCTAATGAAGTAAGAGTGCCAACACCAAACCCTAACGCAACCCATAGTGGGCCCTGGCTTGGCTTCTGCTTTGTAACCAACTCCATAAGACGATCGTTCTCTGCTGTCTTCAATATCATCATTGACTCGTATCTATCTTTCCAAGATGTAATCTCAATATCTTTAAAATCAAGTTGTAGCTCATAGTTTTCTTTTAGAAGGTTTAGCTGATACTCTAAACGCAGATCGCACTCTTCGTCTGTAAATCTCTTGTCGTTCAAGACCTTTGCCGCAGCGTCCAAAGACAGTAGGACACCATCAAAAGGAACAAGATCGCCTTTCTTCACTGAAAGAACAGTGTTGTCTTGGGCATATGCTACGTTTGGAACCGATAAACAAAGAACCAAATAAAAAAGTAATAATCTTTTAACCATTTTCTAATCCGAAAGCGTCGGCTATGTCCTTAGCCAGCTTCTCTGGATTATTATAACTTTCATCTACAAGCTTTTTAAGTTCTTCTTCTTTTGCCTTATCGAGCTTGTCGGCTTCTTCTTCAAACTTTCTTTGAATATCATCTTTCTCTTGAAGATGTTGTTCGAGGCGCCGGTTCTTCTCATCTATTTCCGTATTATGAATATGCGAGAGTGTTTCCATTTCTTGATCGTGTTGATCTCTTTTTGCTTGAAGAAGATCCATAACTCGCGCCAACAACACTCCGTTGCGCATAAGAGCAGAAATCAATCCTGCGCCGGTAAGCAATAGAACAATAATGATTGCCCACCAGAACTTCTTAGCCCAAAGCCAAGCTTGTTTCAAAAACAATTTAAGCTTCATCGGTCTCCAAATCCTTTCAACTTTGTAACGGCGTCAATAACAGTTTGACCACCGATATATACAGTTGTGATTATAACCCAGTCAGATGATTGTAGGTCAGAAAACATTAGCAGTCCAGTGGCAGTTACCCAAGCCAATAACTTTCTGGACACTATCTTGTCTAGTGTCCTATCTACTACGTGTTGTACTTGTTCAGTCATTTGTTTACTCCCACTATAAATAGGTTCGCAGATTACTATGTCTAAACGCACCGAACTTAAATTCAAGAAAATGCTAAAGAAAGCCGAGTTTGTACACGCAGATTTGGAGTATCACGAAGAGTTAGTATTTGAGGCAAAAGTTGATTTTAACGAAGCATTTTTAGACAGAATCAATAATATGTCTCGGCGTCAAAGAAAATATTGGACGCGACATCTTCATAAATTAAATGATGAAAAAGCAAAGCAACTGCTAGAGGAAGCCGAGAAAGAAAGTAAAAAGCGATTAGAGGCTGAAGCAGAGGAGCAAGAAGAGCAAAGAAGTCTTGTTAAAAACAAAGAAACCTTTGTAGATGGTCAGACTGGTGAAGAGTTCTATCTTAATCCCGATGAGATTGAAGACAACGATGATGACGACGACAAATCTAAAGTAATCAAAAAACTTTATCGCAAGATTGCTAGCGAGACACATCCGGATAAACTAATCGCTTCTGGCTTCTCGCAAGCACAAGTCGAGAGAAGAGAAGGAATGTTCAAGAAAGCAAAAGAAGCATATGAGCGTGAGAACTGGTATGTTCTTTATTCTATTGCTATTGATCTCGGAATATCGCCTGGGGATATCGATGAAAAGCAGATCAGCTGGATCGAAGAAGATATAAAACTTACGATGGGTCGTATCTCTCGTATTGGCCAATTATTTGTGTGGGTATGGTATACCTCTTCTGATGAACGGAAAGAAAGAGTTATGGATCAATACTTCAAGCAAGTTTACAAATGGCCGTAGAAACCCTAACTCTTCTTTTTCTTAAAGATCAGACCGTTTAAAAGTGCTTCCCAAAATGCTGCGTTCATTGGCTAATCCTCGCGTATCCGTTGTTCTTTTCGATCGTAATCTCCATATCAACAATGTCTTTTAGAGAATCCAAGTGAGAAATAAGAATAACTGTCTTAAAGTACGTTTTAACTAGATCAAGCATTCGTATAAAGCCTTCCATATTCTCTGCGTCCAAAGCCGTTCCAGGCTCGTCTAAAATAAAGATATTACCTTTTGGTAGCGAAGACACAGAGAGTAAAGCCAAACGTATGCCCATCGACGCAAGCGTCTTTTCAGCGCCTGAACCCATCTCAATAGGTCGGGCTTCGTAGTTAGGGTGCTTAATAAGAACATCTAATTTGTTTCCATCCTCTCTAAAGAATACCTCAAAGTCAACAATATTGGAAATGGTTTTTGCGATTTCTTCATTGATGACCGGAAGTCGTTTTTTAATAATATCATAAGCAATGCCGTTAGAGTGCATACAACGCATAAACAAATCGTAAGCAGCGAACTCGGCACGAATATCAAGCAACTCTTGCTTTTTCTCTACCAAAGTTTCTACCTTTTGTTCAAGCGAACCGATTGTTCTGTTATGAGTTGATAATATTGCCTCGTAAGATTCAATCTCTTTCTTTGTGTCGGCAATCTTCTTTTCAATCTCATCTCGGGAAGAAATGAGATTTTCTATGTTCTGGATTGCTTCTTTGTTATCTTCGTATAAGGCGATCTTATCATTGGTCTCGCTAAGATCGGCTGTTAGCGTCTTGATCTTCGCAAACAACTTCTCAATAGAAACTTTGTTATCGCGCTTCTCAATCTCAATGTTGTTCTTTGAGATAATGGTTTCGTTGTAACTATCAATCAACTCAACCATCGCTGCTGAATCAACAGATACAATCTTTTCTTTGTAGCCTTTTGCTTCCTCAATCTTTTCAATGATAGCCTTTTCAAGAACAGGCATCTCAACAGAGGCATTGTGAGCATCCGAGATAAACTTACAAGATGAAACATAAGAGTTCCCACAAGGAACCTCATCAAGCAAAGTAAGCTTCTTGGATATGGTCTTGTAGTCGTTATCCATTATGCGAGCACGATTGACTGTCTCATCATAACGACGCTTGAAAACATCGTATTGCTTTTTCTCTTCCAGCAAATCTTCAATGTTGATTGTCGTTAGGAAATCATCATATCGACTTAGTGTCGCATCAAACTCGGAGATTTCAACTTTGAGTTCAGAGATGTTTTCTTTTGTATCCTCAATGTTTTTAGTTAGTTGTGCTCTTCTTTCAAGAAGCTTCTTGATGTTTAGTCGCTCTGTCGGAATAGAATCAATCTGCTCTGTTAGGTTCTTGTGATCTTCTTCGTGCGTTATAAGGCGCCGGCGAAGCATAGAGCAAGTAGCACTATCCAGTTCAAGTTTCTTTTGTGCTTCGTCTCGATGAACCTCAGCAATAGCAATATCCTTGTCGTAATCTACATCTCCGATACGACGAATAACAGCTTTGAGATCTGCTGAATCTTCTTTTGCCAACTTGAACTTCTTTTCAAAGATCTCCAAGTCCAAGAACTTCGCAAGGATTTCCTTACGCTTTGTAGAGCCTTCCTTGATGAAACTCAAAGAATCCAACTGACTAGCCATAGAAGTTAGCAGGAAATCCTCAACTGTTCCGAACTGCTTGCGAATATTAGCGTCAGTTTCGTTACGGGTTGTGCCGTTGAGGCTTAAATCACCGTCCTGTGTAAAGTCCAAGAAAGTTCTTGCTTCATTTGTTTCCACACCTTTGAGGCGCTTTACATACTTTTCTGACTTTCTTTCAATGGTATAGGTCTTCTCACCAATCTGTAGCTCCAAAGAACTCTTACAATCTTTCTTGTTTTGATTGATAATGTTGTAGTTCTTTCTTTCGTTCTTTGAGGTGGTATTGAACATTGTGTAAAGCATTCCATCAATAACAGATGACTTGCCTGAATAGTTCTTTCCAAAGATCCCGACAATACCGTTGAGATTTGTGAAATCAAGTGTATTGTCTTCACCGTAGTTGAAGAGGTTGTCCCATTCAAAGCGGTTGATATTCCAATTTACATTTCTCGCAATGTCTTCGTTCTCTTCAATGTGAGAGTTATACTTACGGTTTAGTTCGTAAACCTTCTGTAAGATAGTATTAGAAGGCTCGTAATCTTGTAGATACTCGCGAATATGATCTTCCTGAACTGCTACATCTCGTAAGTTCTCAATCTTGAAGTTCTTTCCAAGACTAATCTCGCCTCTTTCGCCTGCTGCTCTGTTCAAGAACGAGATTGATTCCGGCTTGAAACGAGACTTTGCGACCTCAACTGCCTTGCGCATTACGTCCAGAGGCAGATTGTTGTTACTTACAAGACGCAGGCGCGCACCAGAAGGGATGCTTGTGCCCTTTGGAATGCGACCCTTTGGCGTTAGTTCAAGTGTAACAAAAGGCTTGGGGTTTAGGAGAACGTGATGTTTGACAGTAAAGTCATCTTTACTACGAATTTCCCAAGTTAAGAATCCTTTATCATTGGTTTCGCCGTGGTTTTGTTGAACGGTTGAACCTGCGTAACGCACACGACCTTCTGTATCAAGGATTTGGTTGGTCTTGTGAATATCTCCAAGCATCGCATAATCGTGACCAGCAAACACGCCAATGTCGTGATCGCCGTGATCCATTACCCAACCAACGTCAGTTGAGACGCCGCCAATAGCACCGTGATACAAAGCAATATTGATGCGTGATTGATCGCTTGGAGCAACCCAGTTCTCCTCATCAAATACAGATAGCACGTTGAGCGCGAGATCGGGCTCTAGAACGGTTTCACCGGCATTCTTGAGTAGGTGAAGGTTAGGGAGGTTCAAAGCGCTTACAATGGGCGACAGAGCGTCCTGACGGCTGCTGTTCTTCAAGTTGCCGTCGTGGTTGCCCAAGATAATGTAGGTAGGCGCAATAGACTCAAGATTAGCAAAGAAGTCTGAGCATAACTCAACAAACTCTGGTGAAATCTGCGTCTTTGTATGGGCAATATCGCCGCAGTGAACAATGTAATCTACGTTCTCTTTACGAAGAGTATCGTAAAGTTGCTCAAATACTTTCTTGTATTCGTAATGATATTTTAGATTTTTGATGTGTGTGTCTGCGATGTGCGCGATTTTGTATCCCAAGTTTTACTCCCAATAAAAAAAACTCTACCGTCAGTATATACCAACGGTAGAGTTAGTCAAGTGTTATTTTAGATTTTCGTCCTTATGTATAATCTGCGCGATATCCAAATCCATTTCCAACCAAGTATTTAATGATATCGTCTTTGGCTTCTCTACTAGTGCTGTATTTCTGCTGCCTCAGGTAATCATTCAATTTTCCTTCATCTCCATAGCTAAGTGATTTCCTACTGCTCATGGTAGCTAGCTGCTTAGCGAGGGCGCGGGCCTGAGCCGGAGGAAACCCACTGTAGCTTGACCCACGGACGCCGCCGGGGCCGTAGCCTTCGTGCATCTCTTCCAAAGGACTTTGATCTCGTGGATCATCACCGATCTGTGGAAGACTATCAAACTCGCCCGTTGGAGCATACATCTTATCAGAAAGAATGTGGCGAAGTGCTGTAACCATACCTCCGTCTAAGTCTGCGGCTAACTGCATCAACTCTTCTTCACTCATACCTGCTAGGCGTGCCTTCACGTCCATAAGAACGTCGATTGGCTCTTCACCTTCTGGCTGGGGGACATCTTCAATGCCGGCGCCAGGACGATCAGCACCGCGCATAGCGTCTTCCTCTTCGTTGATAAACTTTTTAAAGTTTTCCATTATAAGTTTCATTTTTATGTTTCCTTTTACACCGACATAGCGAGCGTCAACAGTAAATAGTTGTCTGATGTAATAAGGGTCGCTTTGTCCAAACATTTCTGGAAGTTACCCTTCGTCATTGACCCAACATCTTCATTCTCTCCGATGTTTACTTTCCAAACTTCAATATCAAAATCCAACAAAGTTTTGATGATTTCCAACTCTTTCTTTCTTGCGTCGGGATCCAAAGCGATATAAACGCCTGCGTCTTCTTTTACAATCTTTTGTAGAAGAGAAGAGTTTTGATTTAGTGTGGATCCAAGAAGAGGTACAGAATTACGACCGGCAACCACAGCATCGAAGACTCCCTCCACCAATATAATGTCCGAACTCCAATCCACAAACAAATCGTTGAATATAATGTTCTTACTTGCTGGCGGGTTCTTATACTTTGGGTAAGCTTTCTTATCATAAGACCGAGAAACAAAGTAGTTCAAATCGCCTTCATCATCAAACGAAGGAATGATAATGCGATTTTCATACTCTCCTTTACTACAATAGCCCATCTTCCACCAAACAATATCTTGCTTTGTGATGCCGCGCTTTCGTAGATAGTTTCGGGCAGCAAATCCGGTAGGTGGAATATCTTTATTCGCCAAAGATACAAAACCTTCGGGCATATCAAGTATTTGTTTTTCTTCTACTTTCTCGGCAAAAAGATCTTCAAGCTTCTCATAATCAACGGTGCCTGTGATGTCACGCCATTGAGACTTGTCGTGGTTTGTTCCAAAGCGTCGGATAACACGATAAATGTTTTTACCGCGTGTATCACAGACCCAGCACTTGTAATAGCCTTTGTCTATGTTTACCGAGAACTTGCGTTTGTGGTGTTTGCAGTAAGGACAGGAAAAAAGAAACTCATTGTTGGAGCGATAAGATGCTCCGAGAACATTAGTTAGGATTTTGAGTTTCTTGTCTATCATTTATATACCCCGCTTTTGCTATCACGTAACTGTCGGCGCGGTCAGCATAACCGGGCTTTGGATTGCCGTGACGGGTATACTCTACATTAAAGTCTTCCACGTTGTCAATAACAAACTTCATAACGACTTCTTTTGCTTTCTGACCTTTGGGAACTTGAATGCCGACCAACTTTCTGGCAGATATGGCTGCGAGATATTGAGGTTGTAAGCCAAAGATCTTATAACATTGCCAAGAAACTATACCATTGATCTTTGATAAAAGCGAAAGCGTTTGTGCTGATGAGAATCCTGAGCGGAATGATTGAAGCGATTGCTCTACATAGATCCTGCCTATGTAAAACCGATATGATATGTTTTCTAACTTATCTTCAATCATATCAGCCTTCTTAAAGAAGTTTTTTTCTTTGCGCATATCAATATGATCGCAATAAAGAATGGCGCCAGTTTCGGGGTCTAATATTGTTAAGCCAGTAATACTGGTTGAGATGTCAAGTCCTAAAATCATATCCGAATAATATCAGATGTCAAGCTTGATCTTAAATGTGAAATCTCGCTCTACGGTTTTCTTTACTGGTGTCGCGACCTTGGCGATACCGATAAGATTTTTATCTTCATCGTAGATACCGATCTTTGAGATGTATGTTGTTTTTTCAAATGAGCCGGTTGGGTCGGGATAGGAAGAACTAACAATGTTTTTGATTGGTCTGTTGGTTAGTTCCAAATAAGCATACGAGCTAGTAGCAGCATAACTACCCGTTGAATATTGAGTATACGTTGGATTGTTTGAGTGGTTCAAATCGCCCTTCTGGGCTGTTGCAAACATAGTGAGAGTTTGTGTATAAGAGGTGCCACTCATCTGCATAACGTAAGAAGAATTTGGCGCCTTGATAGAACCAGATATGGACTGAGCAAAGTAAACCCACTTTGGGCTATCGTTCCCTGGTAGGTAAGCATCGCTGCTACCGTTTAGACTTTCTGATCCTGTTAAAATCAAGAACCCTTCATTGTAGAGAGCCAACCCAATCGCACTACCAGAGCCCACACCGTATGTAGAATATAAAACTCCGTCTCTGTTTGTATCCTGTGCTCTTCCGATCAAAGTTCCTGTGAAATAATATTCAAGATTGATAGAGCCTTTCTTAATCTGTGAACCATAGAATACCGATGGGATACTTACCAAACCAACCTCATCCGTATCAAAATCTCTTTGATATAGAGATGAAGAATATTCAAAGTGCGGGTTCACATAGTTATAGTGATTGATGGTGTTCTTGAGAGCACGAAGATGAGAAACATAACCATCTGTTAGTGATGTAACAGTTCCTATTCTCGCGGTTGTTGTGCTGTAATACTCTTTATCGATGCTTGATGTGTATGGGTACGAACTAACAAGAACATCACCGTAACTAGCACTATTGAACGCTGCTTCTGTGGAAGTTCTAAAATCTATGCGAGTGCCGTTCTTTACAACAAATGGAAAGATAAGGCCATTATCATTTACTTCGCCAATAGTGCGCCCTGTTGAGGAACTAACTCTATCAATGTTCAACTCATATAAAGATACTTTGCCGCCATCCGTTAAACGAATAGGATCGGCAAAAGCACCAGAAATGTTTGGTGTGTTGTTGTAATATGCGGAGCCAGAATAAACTACAAATTTAACGCTTGGATAAGTCTTTAAAGTATTGTTATATACTTCATTCCGTTTAAACTTGTAGTAAGGCATAACATAACCACATATTCGCTTTAGTAATCAAGTCTTACTCTGATTGTAAACTCAGTGCTTGGATCTTTCTTAAGAGGCTCAGACAACTTAGCAACTGCGAGTAGCTCGTTATCTGGGGAGTAAAGACCAACAGTTGATACATAGGATACTGGAAGATCCTGTGAGTTTGTCTTAACAACCATCTTACTTGAGGAAAGATAAGTTGGGTTTGAAGAGTAGTTGAAATCTGTGTTGTTAGCACGGCAGAAGTAAATGGTAGAGTTTAACTCTGTCGTGTTGTTAAATGAGATGTTCTGAACTCTATGGCGAAGTGCATCAGAGCCAGAAGCAATAGTTGAGCCAGTCAAGATATCGTTAATTAGATTTCCGGCTGCGTCCATTACCGCTGGTGTTGTTAGAAGACCACCAAATACGGATGCTGTAACAACTGCGATGCCGGCCTGATAGTAGATTAGGCCAGCTTTCTGATAGCCAGATCCGGCTAGCGCTGAACCAGTAGCATATAGAACACCGTACTCGCCGGCTGGTGAGTTGATCTTGTATCCGTTAGAGCCGCTAAAATCTACCAAATCGATTGTATTCGCGCCAAATGGAGAAGCGTATGTGCTTCCTACACCAAGAGTTAAAGTGAAGGAGCCTTTCTTGATCTCATCTTTTGTAAGCAAACGTGCAAAGTTAACAAAGTAAGCGGATCGAATCTTTGTGCCACCGGTAAGATCGCCGTCCTCATCGAAGCGACGAACTGCTCCGTTCTCATCGTAACCGACCAAGACCTGTGCTAGTTCGTTGTAAACGTTAATCTTCTTTTCCTGCTGGGTGTTCCCCGAGCCAGAACGAGGTGAATCAGAAGAGTATCCGACTGTTAAATCAAAAATATGATTAGCAGAAGAACTCAAGTAAGGGTAATCGTACACAGCCTGGAAGATACCGTGAGAAAAGTTCTTAATGTTGTTATCTGCGTATGTTCCAGAAACAATCGAGCCTGTAATCGGGATTGCTTCGTGAAGTAGGTTTCTTGTTACTACGGAATCTCGTCCGCTCTCTAACTCTTTAAATGATGTGGCCATTATAAAATCCTTTTATTTAACTAGTTTTGCTTTACAAATCTAACAGGGACATCCAGTGTATATCCCGTTGAAACACCAGAAACTCTAACTATTGTATCAATAAACTTATAATTTCCAGATGCCAAATCGCCAATAGCAGTTGTTCCTGTTGAACCAAGCTGATTAAACAAGAAGGTACTCGTTCTGAGATCCAAAGAGGAAGCAATCTTAAGCTGGACTCTAGAGCCTCTCGGACCTCTGATGATAGAAGCGGCATTAGCAGCAACATCAGATACAACGCTAGAGTCATCATCGCGACTAAAGATGTATGTGGCGATATTATCGTCATCGATTGAAGAAGGAGCAAACGAACCTTCTCCAGAAGCGGCACGAAGCTGACCTAAACGATTATCTATCTGAACAAAGTATTGTGTCTCTACTAGCTGATCGTCTACTTGAGCCAGTGTCTGATCAGAAGATAGCTCAGTTGTATCTAAGCCCTGATCAGCTTCAACATAGTTGGCTCCCTCAGATGGCCTAAAACCATTTAAGATACCAGCAGCAAGTGCGTTTGTGCCTGTGCCGGCGACTGTATTAACGGTTGTTTGATCTACTAATACAACATAGGAGTTTAGTCCGGTATAAAATGGCTGTCCACCCGCTGTTGTGTTAGTGAGGATTACTGGTAAGTAAAGAAGATCGTTTCTAGAGTAAGATAGAAGTCTGGACTTCATGCTGGACATGTTGTTCGTGAAGGCTTCCAAAACAGGAGTCTGTAGGATGTTAATGTCGTAGTAAGCAGAGCCACTAGAATTGTTTTTATCGTACAAGCTGTAGTCAATCTCGTCGTCACCTAAAGCAAACTTTGAGATGTTAAATCTACCATTTCCTTCGGCCAGCCTTTTACGACCCAAGTCGGTTAGTACAGCGTCCAAAATGATGTCGCCAGAATTGTCTAAGAAACCCATATTATTATCCTCTTCCTTTAAATAGTTTTATTTTTGCTTATTAGCTAGGATTTGTAACTCCTGAATTTTTAAAAGTTAAATTTAGATCCAACTTTTTACCTGTCTTCTTACTTGTCACTCTGATCTTAAATGTTTCATTCCAACAAGATTCTTGCTGATCAGCAATGCCAAGAATGTTGTTTTCCGGAGCTACGTTGACGTTTGCTGGGGCATCCGGTGGATTCTCTAAAGCAACCTGATTGAAGCTTGGCTCTATATAAATAAATCTTCTTCCATTTTTTACAACTTCAGGTTTTGCTGCCTCAAAAGTAAATATATCCTGCCTTAAGAAAATCTGGCCATCATTATTGACCATCTCGATTTCGAAAATATATGTCGGATTAGAAATGTTATTGTGAACATCCAACGAGCGGGCACAATAGTAATACTTTGTATTTGGCAAGAGGTTATCTTGATAATAACCGGCGACACCAATCTCAGGATCCACTTCAACAAAGTTGTTATTAAAATCACGATATGAAGTAGGCATGTTGCCAATTCTAAACAACTGGTACTTATCCACCGGATCATCTGACTTAAATTGAATCTTTCTATTCTCAGAGCGGATATCTTCAAATGATTTGTTGACTCCTGTCTGCCCAAAGTATTCTTCTTCATAAAACTGTGCGTCAGTATCCAATATCTGAATCGGTCTATCCATATAATCACCAGTGCTTGCATTCAGTAATATCTTTACATTCGTATCGTCACCCTTAACTGGGTAGAAAGATATGCTTGGAGAAACTGGTGGCCTATCTATAATAGCTACTTCGATTCCGTCTGTTGTGTATGGAACCAAAATAGCCTTTATGGATGGAGTGTTTTGTATGTTTTCTACATTAGCACTAGCCGCAGACGAGCCGGCTGAAAACCCGCTACGATCAGGGTAGGTGTATGTATTACCAAAAACTAAAACTACCTTCTTGAAGTCGTATCGATATTTGGTGTTGTATTTGACCTGGGAGTCGTAGTATGTTAGGTCGGGCCCTGTCCCATCGATATTGGGAGAAATGAAGATCTTTTGTACTAACTGATTATCCTCGACGCGATACTTTTCTACAACATACAGAAGGGTTTCAGAATGACAAGTTTTGTTTTGAAAAATCTGCTTTAGACTTCTCTTGAAGACCTCGCTATTAAGATCAGATTGCGCTAGAGCGATATCATAGATGTTTGAAGCCTGTACAGCATCAAAAGAGACATCGCCCATAAGATCATCTAATGATCTTCCGTAATAATCTCTTAAGAATTTTACATTCGAAGTAATGGAGGATATGCCGCCAGGAGACTTGTTCTGATAAAACAACATTATTTCTTGATACAAGCCCGAATTCGCCATCCCCGATGAAAGCATATCTCCCAAATCAAATAATATTGGAAATCCAATATCGTTTGATTCAAATGTGTAATCATTTAAGTTATTTACGTTATTAAGAATCTTATATCTTGTGGAAAATTGAGCCGCTGGCGGATTTGTACCATCGTAGCTCAAAATAGCAAAGGCTTGAAGCATATCAACATAGTTAGATGTATCCGGATTTGAAAGAATATTTCCCAAGAAGGATGTAGAATTTGATAGACCCTCCGTATCTTGACCAATCGTTATTTTATTAAAGAATGGAATACTCATGGGCTCAATCGAATCAAGATTCAAAACACCTATATCGGAATGCAAAATGGCTATATCGCCATTAACATTTTGAAAATAGTTTTTAGCATTTTGATCAAGGGTTGATATACGCGATGACATACCGTCTGAATATAGACTATAGTAACTGCCAATGTTATTTTCTGTTAATCCAAATGAGCCAACATTGAACCAATTCACTGGCCCTGTTGGCGTTTGAGCTTGGACAACCGCCTCGGCAATACCATATGCACCAAACTGGATTGCGGAAACGTGATAAGGAACTAGAGGAAACGAAGCTGTGTTCCGTAACTCAAGCTGTAGATAGTAAGCATTAGGAATCAAATACTCTTCGACTCTCGGATCAGCAATAACGTCTTCGTAGTCTGGATTAGAGTTAACGTAATAATTGTAAATTGAATCAACACTGGTTAGGACGCCCGAACGCTCTCTCAAAGAACGATCGCTAGACAATAGGAAGTGTATAGAAGTGTGGTCTGAAAACGATCTATTCTCAATATTTTGATCGTTAAAAAGCCCTTGATATACTGCCGTATTCTCATTTACAATATCTTCTATGATTAATAGTTGGCTTGCCGGCGTTTTTAGAGATCCAAATACGTATTCGTCAAAGTTGCCCAGAAACCATTGTGAATCATTACCTAGGCCACCGGCTACTGTTGAATAATCGTCCCATACAAAAGGGTCTCCCACTAGCTGTATTTTGTCGTCTGTTGTAGGAAAGAAAGAAACCGGGAATATAATGTTTGTACCAAAGCCGGCATCACCTTCTAGCTGATTACGAAGAGGACCAATGCCTCCCGGGCCATGATCAAAATCCTGTGGTACATAGCCATTTGTTATCGCTCTTAGGGCGTTAGAGTAATCATACAAAGCCTCACCCTTGCTGCTTCTGTATCTTGTGTAATAAGCCCCGAGAACTCCTCGTAGAGGGTCAGAAGTTCCCCAGTTATCACGAACCATTGGATGGAAAGTTATTACTGTACCAGAAACAACTGCATTGTTATTGACAGTTCCGCGATCTTTGATACCTACCAGATTTTGATTTACAATAAGTAACTGGTTTTTGTAGTTATTATCTTGCATGTGTTAATAGCCTAACGCTGATGTTCTTGTTCTAAGTAGCCTTTGAATAGGATTATTTTGTGTGTCAGGAGCTAGTTCTGCATTATTGGCGGCTGTAACATTTAGCGATATAAACGGAATGTTCTTAGCGTATAGAACCTCAACATTATCCAAGTCTATATTAGAAGACTGTTTTTCTACTTCCTGTCTAACACTCGTAATCACTTGCCTTGTTGTTTTGTTGGTCTTTGTTGTCTGAGCATTTCCGATAACAAACATACTGGTCATTGGCTCAAGCTCAAGAATATCCGGTGTCCCCAAAGCACTTGAGACCTTTACCAACTTGCAAATCAAAGGCTTTGATGCTTGTTTCGAACTTTCTACTTTTTGTGGTGTTAAAAGTTTCCAATTTTGCTTTGAAACGCCTTGTTTTATATCGTATGAATCTAGGTATTGCACCTGCGTTACGGAATTAAAATCAACCGCGTTCGAAAACGCAGATCCTGCCGAGATGATTTCTCCATCTTCATTTAGTTTTTGTTGCGCTGGAGACCCAGACAACTCTGCTACTTGTGTAATCTTAGTCACAGTATTGAACTCTGTGACGCTCTTATCAATAACAGTGTTCACTAAAAGAGATTGTAAAACATTAGACTTTGCAACAGATTCAACTGTGGAGAGATTAGAGCCAGAAGCCAAGTCAGAAGGTTTAGTTTCATAAACGAAATCAGATGTTTCTGATAAAAGCTTAGCTGAGTCGATAATGTCCACGGCCATTCTTCTAGACCGTCTAGCGGCTTCTCTCAACGGTACCGGATTTCTTACTACTGATATGTTTAGAGCATTAAGAACATTGGATTTTCTGCTGTTGGTACTTTGCTTTTTGTTAACATCAAGAACGCTTCTTTTTTGCGTTTTGCTCTGAATAATCGGAAGTGCTTCTGCGGTATCGACATTTAACTTAGAGGTGTCAATCCTTAAAGGATTTGGTGTTAAGTTAACAGACTGAGCCGTCAAGTATCCAAATGGATTTAGAGAGGCAGCGTTTGTGTTGATTATTTGAAACTTCTCTACTTCCTTAGTAGCTCTAGCAGTGTAGTTATCAAATGAGATATTTGGAACCGATGCATTCGAGATTACAACATTACTATCTAAAATATCCAACCCGTAATCTCTTGTTCCTGTAAAGATGTATTTGTCTTTAAAGTTTCGGCGGGCGCTTAAGTTACCGTTTCTTCTAGAAATATAAATCATTGAGTTTACATCAAAACTATCACTCTTTGTTTTGTATGCTTGCAGCAATCTTTCAATTTTTGATACAAAGTTATTCATAGTTGTGATGAATAGATTTTTGTCTTGATCGTATTGGGGGTTAAACTTGTTAACAAGAGCAAGCAAGTTCTTTCTCCAGAATCTTTGTGAAAATACTGTAAATGGCTCAGAACCAAAAATTGCTTGCACTGCTGTTAGGTAATCTACAATGATTGTATTAAAAACTCTTAAGCTATCTTGTATCTCTTTAACATTATTGACTTTTCTAAGTTCTGATTTGATTGGGAAGATCAAGTCTTTTAGCAACTTTTCTGTATTGTCTTCTAAAACAATCTCAACCATATACTCGGCAGCACCAGAGTTAACTTCTCTGGTTGTATCATCAACGAAAAATATATCAACTACAGATATGTTATCAGTCGTATTGGATACAATCGAGCAATTGTTATTTAAACTTGCAACTCTCTTAAATGAGTTTGCTTCCGCAAGGCCACATTTTTGACTCTTGCCTGGAGTAAGGGCATTCCCACTGTAATCCCGACCACTTATTTTTTGAAAAACTATAATATCCTTAATATTAGCTGACGCCAACAAAGTTGAATCATTCTTTATAAGGGGACCAAACTTGCAGTTATTCTTAGAGAAAGCTAATAAGTCAAATGTAAAGGATCCGTTAACGTTCCCAGAGGCACCTCGCGATAAGGTTACCGGAGAAAAATAAGCCTTTTCATCTTTAATGAAATCATAGTTGAGAGAATTCGCAGCTTTTATTACTCTCAAGTCTTTCAGTCTTACGTTCAAAACTGTTTGAGGAGATAAGTTTGGATGTTCAGCGGCGATGTGTGTGTTGCCGGCCATAAACTGATCGTTGATGACGTGTACGGACCCTGGCCACACAGTTCCTTGTGAACCATAGTTCTCAACTGTCTCGTTCAAAACGAAGACAGTGGCGTCAATAGTGGATACGTTATTGGACAACAACGTTTCTTTGATTACATTTCCGATAGTAAAGTTGTTCTTGTTCTCGACATAAGAGCACACTAAAACGTGTACCTGTTGAGATTTAGGAATCATAACTCTTTGGCGATTTAAATAACTGTACACATCGTTACTTTTTTCAGACTTAGACTTCAATACAAACTCAGACGGATTTGGCTTAAGCTTAAATCTACTCTGAGGATTATCTTTTATGGCTTGGATTAAGGATCTCTGCGATGTGGATAAAGCGTCTATCTCTTGCCTTGAGGATGAAAAATAAATAAAGTTTCCAAACGTGTATGCACGAGGTCTTGTTCTTTTTGGAATAACTTTTTCATTAGAAACTCCAATAGTTATAAGGTACTGTCCTTGATCGTTCTCGTCAAGCCTAATGTCTTGTATATTAACAAACGGGATTGGTCTCTGGTATGGGCCTAGTGAAACAGTCATTAGCACGGCTCCTCGTTTTCTGTAGAGTATAGATCTCTATTGAGTTTGATTCTGCTTGCGCTTGTTACAACCGCATCCTCATTGATGTTGAGTTCGCGGATAATCTCATTTGGAATCTCGGCATCAGTCAAAACATTCATAAAGAACTCAACATTATCGATGGTAGAAGCTACAAACTCTGTTTCGCTTTCGGCTGTGAAGCTTAGCTGAACGTACTGTCCATCGGAGCCAGAACGAAATACTTCTATCTCAAAGTTCTCTTTTTCAAATGGAGTATTTTCTTCTTTTATCTCCACCATTAAGTAGTTTTCTTTCAGAGCTAAAAATATATTTGAACTTCCTAAATATCCCGTGATTGAATCAGATGTTAAAGGCCCTTCTTTAAAAGTTGTTTCATAATCAATAGTTATATCGATTTGCGGTATTGGCTGTATAAAATCATCTTCGTTCAAGAAACTTTGACCTACAGAAGCAGTCGGGTTTGAAAGTATTTGCATTTGCCACGCTGGGGCATATGTCTTATTTAAGGATGATCTTCCTAGCGGATAGGCATCTAACTTGCCTTTATCTCCGTAAGGCTGTTCTTGAAATATCGAAACATTGTTTGCCGGATCTGACGTATGTCCACCGATGGTGGCGTTGAAAGATGATGAAACTTGATTTATAAATCTTGTGACTCTTGTCTCGGCGCCTTCTCTAGTGGGGATCAACTTTAACTTCGGCGTATCACTTTGGATTCTTCCCTCAGCATTGTTTTGATCTTCCGAAAATCCAGCAGCAGCTGTATCATATAAAATGTCGTCATCGAAGAAAGCATAGTAAGTTGGATTAAGTTGACCAGCGGCCAATCTGTCTTTACCGTAGTTTGTTAACTTAACTTCTAGAACTTCTTCTTTTTTGTTGAAAAATTCCATTATGAATCATCACCCGCCACGTCAGCCGACGCATACTGTACCGTTTCGTCAATCTTAACTAGTTCTACAAGAGAGAAGTAATCGTATGGCCAGTTGTAAGAGTATGGTCCTATTGTATCTTCAAATGCGGTTGTATCTTCTGTGACCAAAGACCTTCTGTACTTCTCGAAAGATTTCTTGGCGCGCTTCTTGACCTTGAATACCATCCACTGAATATCTTCTGAGTTGTTGATTAATAAGTCAAGAACTTGCTTGTCGTCTATAACAACTTCTTTTTGCTCAAACTTTTCATTAATATCAGGTGGCAAGTTTTGCCACATATCTGCGATGTCTTGTTGCGTGACCTTTGCTGAGAACTCAAATGCATACATCAAGATTGGATCTACCGTATCGTTTGTTAGGAAGTCAAACTTTGGCGGGAACACATACTTCTCAAGATTTCTCTTAATGTTGTCGTATTCAGCGTTGCTGTCGTTGATGCCGAAGAACTTTCTTCTGTTGTTAACAGTCTTAAATGGAACGGCGACAACAGCCTCTTCAAGAAGATTCTGCTTCTTTACAGAGCCAACTCTGAATGTTGCATTTGTAGGCATTCCGACTACGTCTGCTAGCGATTCTCCACTAGCATCTTCAATGGCTACAAAGAAGCCAGCATCTGATGCTGTTGGGACGGAACCATATTGATGCCATAGACCTCTCAAAGAAATCTGATCGGCACTGCTTGTTCCAGCGCTTACCGTTGTTGCTGGTGGGGTCGTAAAGTCAACTCCAGCAAGGTTTAGAACTGGAGTTTCAAACTTAGATTGAATCAGCCACCTCTTCTTTTGTGTAACAGTATTATCTGGAACATCTGTGTAGAAATCCAAAAGGTTAAAGCAACTATCCATTTGCATCGTTGGATCATAATCTGGCGGCGCCAATAAAGAGGGAATATGAGCAACTGTTTCATCTCTAGAGAAACTTAATGTTGTGTTTGCAAATATTTGGTCTAACGAAGGCTGACCATTAGAAGGGGCTGTATAAGTAAATGTAACCTCGCCCTTTCCGGCATACGCAGGACTTGTCAAGTGAGAGAAGCTACCCGAGGAACGGCGGGCAACGTTGGTAGAGGGCCCTGCCGCCAAAGGCCACCCGAATGCCGATACTCTCGTGTACATATCAAACTTGGCTCTATCGACTTCTGGATCAGAAGTAATAGAACCGGTAGTAAGAGGGCGATAAAACTTCATTTTCATTTGATATACATTGCCGCTTACGACGGAAGCAAATTCGTCTTCTCTTCTGGATCTTATCGAAGTGAGTCTGTCGTTGAAGAACTCAACTGTTTCGCACAAGAAGTTATCAATGGCAAACTCGTAAAGTTTTGTACCTCTTAAATCCGGACTTAAAGGACCGTGATCATTCTTGATGCTTGGGCTTTCAGCCTCCGCAGCAAGTTCGTAAAACTTATCGTATAACAGACTGCCAGTAACATACTCTCTATTGAAGTATGCAGATGGCTTGTATATCGCTTCGAAAGGAAGTTTTTGTGCCGTCCAGCCTCTAGCGACATCTGTTGTTGTAGTATTTACGTTCAAGAGTCTTCTAAATTCTATATTTCCTTCAGGCAATACTGTAACGCTACCAGTCTCATAAACCGGGGTTGGGAGCGAGCCTGCTGAAGAAGTGTTCGTCAAAATCCAGTTACCAACCGCGATTCCAGATTTGATCGTGTTATGCATAATGCCTGGGGCAAAAAGTGGTTGGCTTATTATTCTAGAAGCTAATCTATAGTCATTCGTTTCTACATTTAACTTATCTGTAAAGTAAGATTGCGAAAGTAACGTTGCTAACTCTAAAGTACGTTCAGCAGGATAGAATCCTTTGTATGGCAGGAACTTAAGAAGTGCGTTGCAACGAAGTGATACTTTATCTCTTTGAATCTTAAGATCTCCTGAGCGCTGACCATTGAGATCCTCGTCTACAACAGAGAAATATTTTAAGAAATCAGAGTTTGAGTAAGTTTTGTAAAAATTTGTCTGAGAGCTGTCACTGATTGCTGCACCAGTTAGATTAAAGACATTATCGATATCAGCTAAGAAATCGCCTTCATTATCTTCTACATATGTTTCTATGAGTTCGCTTATTCTAAACTCCGGAACAATAGAGTGATCTTTGCCTACGAGAGCAATCTTTTCAGCATATGTAGAGTAGTTTTCATATGGCTTCTTGCCTGATTGTGTACCTGCTTCCCATAGGGCGTCACCAGCATATGCATCATTTGATCCTGCTCGGCCCGCAGCAACACGTAAAGCGTAAGTCGCACCTACGTTGATTTTTGATGCTCCAGCAACACTACCTGAGTAAGAAGTGTAGAAGTTCATTAGTTCGCCTGCACCATCATCGATTCTAACTGATGAAGTGGAGGCAAAGTTTAGGTGCCCATCAAGCGGCCATGTAGAGGCAGAAGGTATAGCTAATCCCTGAGAGTTTTCCTTACCTCCGTATGTATCAGAACGCTTTGTTCTATCGTCGTCCCAGATATCTGTGATCGAGTAGTTAGTTCTTCTACGAACTCTATCGTCAAACATGTTGATATCTGATGGGTATAGACTTTCTGTGTAAGATACTACTGTGCTAAGGCTGCTGCTTAGCGTGTAATCTAGTACAGTTCTGTAAGCCTTCAGTCTACTTACATCAGATTTTAGACCATAGAAATTGTTCAACTCTTCATGCGAGAAGTAATCAATCTCATTTCTAAACGGAACAGTCACAACCATGTTGTTAGAGGCATCAGAATCTTCTGTGTTGTCTTCCAAAATGAAAGTTATTGGAGAAGAGTTAAGAGATACTGGTGATTCTGTAAAATCTCTGAAACTGTTAGGTCTCAAACCGACAGAGGGACCTTCGCCCAAATCATAATCAAAAAGTCTCTTTGGCGGAACTGGGTATCCAATCTGGTTTGTTTCTCTTAGCTTTCTACCAATCTTTGTCTCGCCAGCACGGATTTGCTTCCAAGTTGGGTATCCGTATGGGCCGTTGCGCATTATGGTTATAAAGTTAAAATAATCAGTCCCCGGGGCAAATGGTGGAGCGCCGAGGTAATCAAAGTTGCTGTAAGCTTGTGCCTGATTCGCTACTGATAGAGGGAATCCTTGATTGTGAGTAGAGGCAGATATTGGATCTTTACCTCTTGTAGTCAAGCCTACGAAAGTCAAATCATCATAGTTTGTACCACTAACGATTAGTTGACTTAAGACACTTGCGCTAAAGCAAGATGGTCTATCGTTGCCGTAGATAATCTGACCCTCAGCCAACGATGCAGTTACCCAAGAGTATTGCTGTGTAGAACGCGGGATCGCGTGCTGAACAAAGAGATTATCGTATACGGACGCTGTGATGTATGTTGCGCCAGACAACTCTATTCTGCGACGACGGTTTCTGTTTGTCTTGTGCCAAGATGGTGTTGTAACGTATGTTAGCTCTGGAACTGAACCATATGCAGCATCAGAACCAAACGGTCCAGCGTGGAGTGAGGCTCTTTGGTTAAGACCACGATTCTTTCCAATCTGATCTACAACAGTGATTGTTCTGCCAGCTGTCACATCGACAGATGCAGATCCTTGTAGGCCGTAATCTCTAACAGAAAGATTGCGGTAAGGCAAAACATTGTAAACAGACAACTCTTCGTGTGCTGGATCCATGTATCCACGAGACATAACTTCATAACCACATCCAGCAAAACGGTTAACAATAACTGTTTCGTTCGAGTTGACTCCATCTCTGTTCGGAAGTTCGTAGTTTAGATTGCCGCCTGTATTAGCGTTGTCTTCTCCGGTGTCTGGTATGGCTTCAGTGCCACCGGCAAAAGAAGTCAAATCAAAATTTCCAGAACCGTCATCTGTAATCTCCGTATTGCCCGCTGTGCCGCCAAGACCTTGTGTTAGTGAGACTATCTCGCCGGTTCCGAGGGCGGTGGCGTTGCCGCCGAAAGTAGTTCCGAAAGGAGAGTGGCTCAAAGCGCTGGCTAGTTCAGTACCGGTGTCGGCTGCTGAGCCCTGACGTTGCACAATTATGGTTGGATAGCCTGAGAAATCAGTGGGTGCTGGGGCACTTGTAAAAAAGATTGCTATGTTTTGAACAACTCCATCGTTTCTTAAAAATGGTATTTCAAGAGCCTGAACGGATGATGATGGGGGATTCGCCTTAATTGCGATCTGACCTGTCGCTTTTACTGCAGGCGTAAAGGCATAATAAAGCGGGAAGCGCCCTCTTGTCGCAAGTGTTTCCGGGTTTGGAGCGAAACTAAATGTTTGCTCACGGAAATATATATCATTTGCAGTTCTGCCAGCAGTCTGAACAACTTGATAGTTCTTTTGGTAGTTACCGATTTGGTTGTGAACAATCGTTCCGGAAAGACGTGTTCCAACAGAAGCAGTCGTCATCAAAATGTTCTTGATGTTTACGGGACGCTTTGCAGTTTCGTCGCGGAAGCGTTGTGCCGTAGGAAGCTCTGGAAGCCATCCTAAAGGCGCAGAACCTGCCGGTGAATCAAGGAACGGATAGTTTGGCGGAATCACTCCAAGGGCTCCAGAGGCGCCGGGAGGGATGTTAGAGCTACTTGGGTCGAGACCAAGCGCTAAACGGAAACCTTCTGCTCTTGACTCTCTTGTGTCTGTTCCGTCATTGATTTCTGTATGTCGGTAATATCTACCGCCAACAAACTTCTCTGTGAACGGACCCTGCAAGGATGTGTCTGTGCTATTAACAAAGTCATTGTGAAGGTTTGTAACCGTTACGCCAGATTTGTAGTCTCTTACAACCTTAGAGTTATAGCCAGTTGTAACAGAAGAACTGTACAAGCTGAACGGCGCATACATATTACCATCAAACTTAAGTTTGTCGTTATCTCCCCTATTGATTGACGGGTTCAATCCGAAACCAAGACGTTGCTTTAGAGTCGGATAGTAAACATCTGGCGTCTCGATAAGTTCTTCTACATCAACATCAAATGAAAGCATAATATTCTTTGGAATATTCGTTGCCGTAACTGTGGGACCGTAAGGCTGGGTTGCCTCAAACGTAAAGTTAGGCTTATTGCTTTGGTGTCTGGCTACACCACCGACTGCTGTTTGACCTTCAGCTGCAAACTTTACAGGAGATCCTAATCTTCTTCTGTAACCAGATTCTACAGCCGCTAAAATTCCAGCCCGATCAGAGTTGGATGTTTCTTTCTTGTATCTCTGCCAAGGAAGATTCTTGTTTTCAGATTCTGTTGGTAGTGGAGAATGTAAAAACTCCCACTTCTTTGTCTGAGTGTAGTTAGAGGAGCCGATCTGTCTTTTTGTTAGCGCTCTGTTAGAGAAGAATGATGCTCCAGCCGGGAAGTCATCTGGACTAGAATCAACATCACCTGAAGCATTGGAGCCATCGACGGACCCTTCAATATCTGTTGCTCCTTGTCTCTGTAGGAACGGAAACTTGTTTTGATATTTTGGCCTCTCTAGTACGTGGTTCTCAATAACAGTTCTTACATTATTGGAAAAGTCAGCTGAGGCTGGTACTAGCTGGCCAAGCATTACGGATAATGAAGAGTCAAACCACTTGTAGAACTCATAGAACTTGTCGAAATCTAGCTCATCATTTCCAACCTTCTCAAAGAACTTCTGACGCACAAACTTCATTTGCTTGTATTCTGGGCGCCAACGCTCTACAGGATCGCCTATAAGGTTGTGTAAGTCCCTCATAGTAGCGAAGTTGTTGATCATCTCTTCAGAGATGGTCTGATACATGCTCTTCTCAAATGCGAAGAAGTAGTTTATTGGGCGTGATTCGGTTGTGAAAACGTCCTGATCTTCTGCTCCAAGTACACGAACCATATCCTGTGATTGGATGTTCTCGGGAAGATTTAGTCTTGATGATACAACGAAGTCTTTGTCGATTGCTTTTGTGGAAGAAGCTTCAAAGAAGTCGCCTCTAGCAGTATACTGCTTGTTTAGGATGTTTCCTAAATCTCCAAATCTTGTAAAGGCGGCAGATCCAGAACTAATGTCGTCCACAATAAACTGACCACTAGCATCTGAGCCCGTGTTGTTGAGGAACTCCCAGTTGAACACTAGGGTATCAAGTTTTGTTATATCCCCAAAAGAAGCAGATGGGTTAAACGGATACGCATATAAATGCGGCTGAAGGGCACCGTGATTTTCTGTATCAAGAATGTGTCCTCTTAGGGCATCATCCTCAACATAATCAAGCCAGTATCTACAAGCATTGACTTTTACATCCGATGTTTGAAGTACAGTTCCGGTAAAGTTTGTTCTGTGCGCGCCTACGTATGCTCTTTTGCTGCTTGTTAGGAACGCTGCGGGAGGATTAGAAATCGTCCCTGTTACAGTAAACTCTTCAAGAATTACGCCGGCATCGGCTTGAACACCATGAAGTTCAATAACATAATCGCTATTTGTACCATCAACAAGTCCTGTTAGCGGGAACTGATCTGGTCTTATTCTGACAGATAAGTTCCATCTTGTGTTGTTGTAGACATCCTCATACAACGAAGAAACAAGTTCTGGAACATGCCCACCAGCCGTTCCGGTGAGAACAAATCTAACGTTTGATGACCGAAGCTCATCTCTTACGGCATATACTTGGAAGTTAACATCGTCAGAAGTCGCCCATGTAGTGTCGGTGCCTGAATCGACTGTGCCGTGTACACCAAACAAGGAGGCACTGATTGTGTTCGTATCAACATAAACAATAGAAGATTCATCTTGCTTTAGTGGGAAAAGAATCTCAGCCTCTAAAGTTGTGGCATATCCACCAGTTAGAGATACGCTAGAGGTAATAAATCCTACAGAGTTAACGTTTGATGTGTCGGTGTAGTTGTACACATTCGCGCTTTTACCAGCTGCTGTGTTGAAGTTAGCAAACTTGTCGCCAACAATGATGTTTCTTCTGTTGCTTTGAAGCTCATACTGTACGTTATCCGCGTACATATTGAGTTTTATTAGCTCATCATCAATACCAAAACAACGAATAAGATTTCTAAATGCTTTTTCGGTGCCTTTAGACTTGTAGATGTAGTTTAAGTTGTTGTAAATGTTCTGGTATATAATGTTCTTGATGTCGTGAAGTGACTTTTCATAGACTTTATCTTCACTTCTATCGGCCAACTTCTCTAACACATCGGTATCTAGGAAAATCTCTGGCGCCACAAATCCGTAAGAAGAAAGAAGTTTCTCTGCAAATGGAAGCGGTTTATCACTACCACTGGGGTATTGAATATCCTTTAAGTGGTTTAGACTGTCGATTTGTAGATGCAGAGTATCAAAGTAACTTGAAATAATCTGTGTTAGATACTTTGTGTTCTTCTCGCCCTCTGAATCTTCCTCTGTAATCCATGAAGGAATGGAGTTGTAGACAGCAGCATTGTTATTGACATCGTGGGCCGAACCAGATGTCTGCAACTCAGATGCTAACGAAACAACGGCTGGATGGAAAGAGTAGATGATTGGATCTTGGTATTCACTAATGGCAGCATTAGACAATACAATCGCTGAGCCTGTGTTTCTTGAGTTGGTTGTGTATCCAGTCCACGAACCGTTAGAGAAGCGACCAGAGTAATCAAGAACAGTGCTATCTGTTGATGTTCTTCCCGTGATGCCTTCATTAAACTTGAAGTAAACACCTAGGTCTACGTTTGCTGACTCCTCGGTTGTTGTAAACGGAGTTGGATCCGTATTTACGCCACCGCCAACTTGCGTAAACCAAAAACGTCCGATTTCTTTAGAAGATCTTTGTGTCTTCCAGTATCTCAACTCATCAAGAGAACCGGAAAGCTTACCTGCTCCCGCTGATGCGGAAGAGCCAGAAGGTGCAGCAATGAGGGCACCAATGTACGCACGTAGACTTGAAGAGTCTGTGTCGTCTATGCCGGCAGAGCCTAATATGGTCTCGTTGTTGAGATTACCATCAACATAGAATCGTGTGGTAACGCCAGCAGATGCAGATTTAACTGTTACAGCATAGTGGTGCCAGTTGGAATCCGCTACAGAAGAGGTTGTAAATGTAGTAGCAGCGATTGGCTGCTGGAAAAATCCTGTTGAGCCCGAGAAAACTGTAAGTAAGAATGGGTCTGTTCCGTCAGCGGTACCTGAAAGCTCTAATGTAAAACGAACATAATCTGCTGACGATGAGTTTTCGCCATTCCAAAGATCGAACAGAACTTCTTTTTCAGTTGAAGCAGTAACAAACTCAGTCTTGTTTAACCAAAACTCAATAGAAGCACCTTGCGATGCTAGATCGAATTCTAGGTTCGACCCTCTGTTCTTAGATGGCTCATAATAGTTGGAGCCTGTAAAGTTAACTGATTTTGGCGACATGCCATTTGGATTAGCATTCGGGCCACCTTTTACAAAAATGTATTCTAAATCATCTGGTAAGCCGTACCCATCAGTTATAGATGCTTGTGTTCCCCATCCATCTGCAGAAACAATTGCATATCCATTAGTTCTTGGGTATCGATTGTTGTAGATGTATAAATCAATATAAGTGGATTCATTCTCCCACTGTAATCTTTCTCTTAGAGAGCCATCGTAAGGAAATTCGTTGTAGATTCTTTTGATAGCTTGGTCATAGTATTCTTCGGCTGACCCATAGCGAGCAAAGTTTTCGGGCTTAGAAAAGTCTACTCTTGGAATAAATCTTTCTTCTTCTATTATATCTTCTTCGTGATACCCAACAGATTCTACTTGTGAAGCGATTTCATCTGCCGTTTTCCCTGAAAGAGCCTTGATGCTTTCAGCTACTTCAAAATACTTTTTGATGCTCATACTTTAATTATTCTTCAACTCTAAATTTGAACGTTTGAGGTTGTTCTTGCCAGTCACCAATACTATCGTTGTAATAAGACAATCTTATTTCATACATATAGTCTGGCTCTAGAAGTGACATATCTAAATCAAAGTAATTTCCTTCCTTATCGTAAGATAAGTAAGTGCTAAAATCTGAACCGGTACCATACGGAACAGCCGGAAGATTGTCGATGACTCGATAAATCCCATAAGATGCACTCTCAATAATGTCTGTTGGATTGTTAGCAGTAGCAACTGTGTAGATTGTTGGGCTCCAGTTTCTGTCGCGAACAAAAAATCTAAATCTTGCTGTGTCTTGTTTGGAATACTTTTTCTTGAGATTCTTACAAGATGTGATTCTTGTGAACGTTGGGGCGCTATCATATGTCGGCATTGCTTCAGGGAAGAATGATCCAGTAAAGAACTCTACACCGCCAGAATGCCATACATCATTAATCTCTTGTAGAGGCGTAGAAGCCGCTGTAAGAGCGACGGTGCAAGAATAGATACCCGGGCTCACATAACTTCCAGTAGCGTTTATATCGCCAGTAGAGACGACGCTACCACCACCCTGTAAAGATATCTTAGAACCAGCTGGCGTTCCGAACGAACTGGAATAGAAAGACACCAAAATATTTCCTGTTCCAACACCCGGGATGTTGCGAAGGCGACCTCTTACATAGTTGTAAAAGTATAGAGTATTTAAGTTATCAGCAGCTGGTGCGCGAGAGGAAGAGAAGTAAAAGTTTTCTCTATCATCCATTACGCGAGAATCCCATCGAGCCTCGATTACCGGACGCTTAAAGAAGAACTCACTTGAGCGAGCAAAGAATTTCTTTGTGTAGTACGACTGTGTTGCTCCGACAGTGTTCTGGATTACTGATCCAGAATCAACCCCCAAGGAAGAGGAGAAGTAAGCTTCCTGAGAAGCGGTCAGCCGAAGACCAAAACCGTAGTTATTGTACTTATTACCTACAGCACCAGTAATCCAGTTCTCTACTACAGTGGTAACATCTAACTCTAGATTTTCATATCCCTGCTCAAATCGAACGTTGTAGTTATCATCGGACAGATAATCACCACCAACATTTGTCCATGAAGTGCTGTTGTTTGTCTTAAGCCAGTTGGATGTTCCAATGTCCTGATATTCATCCATATCAAGACCTGTGCCCTCTACCCAAGACTGTGAGATAGGAGCAACGACAAGATTAAAGTCTTGTGGAAGAGTAAAAGGATGTTCTGCATTGAACATTTTAAGATAGAAAGAAACAGAACCTGACGCTGGGATCGTACCGGCTGTTCTATCAGATGAGATTCGATCTACAGGAAACTGAATAAGGATTCTAGAAAGCTCTTGAGATTGTCCGTTTGATCCTGATTCCTGACCATAAATGGAAAATACCTCAAGAGAATCGGCGTATCCCATGCTGGAGCCCGTACCTCTCGTGACCAAGTTAGCCTCAAAAGCATTTGTGATTGTATTATCAGCGCTAGCTGTGTATCTTAAAATAGCCATTACTGGATTGCTCCCTTGATATCCACGTTGGCGAACTTAAGTTCGAAGATTGCGTTTTCTTGACCTTCGATTCTTCTACCATCGGCAGAAAGATTATCTTGAAAACTAAATGACGAATCTGCGTAGGATGCACCTGTTTTACCAACGATTTCTAAATCTATAACGTCTATAATGCCGTTTACCTTTTGTAGAACTTTGTAGAAGTCTGTTATAAGAATAGACTCACCGATATCATATTGATTTTTAACAAGATAATCTCTCAAAGCTGCGTTCGCTCGATTGATAACATTGAATCTATTTGTGTTCAAATCAATAGCTACAACATAGTTGATTCCGAAGTTGACGATTTCGGCATCTAAAATATCAATGGTATCGTTAACTACTTTATACTGTAAAAGCCAACTTCTTAAGTTGTTCTTTAGAGTTGTGTTTGCAGTGAGCAATTTTCCGCTTGTATCTTCTGAGATAACATATATGTTGAGGTTTCTCTTGAACTCATCAAAGTCTCTAACAACCGCTGCTCTTTTAACAGATCCGAACTTTGCAGGCATTCCATAGCAGATTGATTGATAATCCTGAATGGTCACTGCCCTATTCTGGGTAGCGTAGAAGCCAAATACTCTTTGCTTAATCTCTTCCGAGGAAGGCAAAGATATATCACCAACAAATGGCTCTTCGTTTAGTACCTCTAAGGAACCGATAACAGTGTTGCGAAGTGTCTGTGATAGTGACCCCTGAGAGGTAAAACGGAATAGGGGTCGGTCTACTCCTGTAATAGAGTTTACGGCAGCGTTTACATCGTTAGTTAGGTTTACTCTGTATCCGATTCTTAAAGTTGTATTTGCCGGAGCAATACCAAACTTGTCTGTGCTGATTAATTTTGTCGGATCGAAGTCGGCATCCGTAATGTAGTTGCGACCATTCAAGTCCAAAACAAGATTCGTAGGATCTGCGACTGAATCAGATAGTAACTCAGAGTCAGAGCCATAACCAAACTGTAAATATGTTCTATCTCCCTCGCGCTCAACTGTGAATCTTCTTGCAACTGGGACTGCTTTAAGGATATTTCTTACAGTTGAGTTAGTGGACGTATTGGTGTTACGAATTGCTTTATACACGACATTTTGTGAGAGGTGATCTACTTCTACATATTCGTGCCCTTCGGAATCCAAAACACTCAGTACCTCAGCAACACGACTGTTCTCTAAGTCTACTCTTAAGAATCTTTGGAAGTTTCCTACTTGCAACTCTTTGAAAAGCGTTCTACCAGATACTGCTCGGCCTTGGGCCCTAATAACAAAGTTTGTTGGGTTACCAGTGGTAGAGTCAACAGTACCAACTACAACCTGATTTGTGGATACTGCAAAATCTACGTCTTCCAAGAGAGTGTAAAGACCACCTCCTGTAGAAGAGAAGATAGATCCTGCGCGCAGAACTGGCGCGTATTCTAGGTTAGGACCAGCTGTGTTGGCATCCGATGGAACCTGAATATAAAATGTCAACAACCCGTAGGAAGAAGGGCTCGTGTTTAGCTTGAAACCCATCTGTCTTGCAAGACGAACAACGTTATTGTACTCGATAGAAGACTCTAAAAACGATTCATTTGTTTGATAATCAAGGTAAAAGGATAAAATATCACCGATGTAGGCAACTGTATCCAGCATCAAAGAGCCAAAAGAGGCTTGGTTGAAATCTTTGTATGTATCCGGGTAGTATCTCTTCGCGTAGTTTTCTAGGTCTCTACGAATAGAGTCGAAGTCGCGGCTTGTGTAATCGATAGGTTGTAGTTTTTTGGCCATAATATGCTTCTCTAAATAGGTTGATCAACATCAATTTGCAAAGATGTTGACTGCTGAAGTGGTAATATTGTGAAAGATATAGCTACCGAAAGGTTATGAGGGTAAAGGTCTGGATTTCCTTCTGGTATTTGAAACTGAATATTGTCTATCTGGATGTAACTTAAGTATCTTCCAACCTGTTCGCGGATCTTTGACTCTATAAGAGAGTAAGTATTGGAGCCATTGAACTCAAATAAGTACCTTCTTAATCCCACACCAAAGTTTGGATCCATGATTCTTTCGCCCGGAATAGTTAAAATAAGCATTTTAAGATTTTGCTTTGCTAACTCTTCAAAAGTAACATTTAAGTTGTAAGGACCGAATACCTCGCTTACTGTTAATGGTAACTTTGGAGATAATCCAGATGCCATTTATCCTTCCTCCGGTGTGTCACTACACTCGTTTGCATTGGCGTTTTCAGCACTAGCGTTTGAGACATTATTCGTTTGATTCGTAATATCACTTTTAAGTAGTTCTAATAATAAATAAATGATACCAAGTGGGCTCGGAGGCATCATAAGCATTCCAGAGACAGTTCCCGTGAAGTCAATACCATCAATAGATACTCTGGGAAAGAAGTTCTCTGGAACTGGCGGCTGTCCATCGTTATTTGGAGGCTGTGATGCGTCTAATGTCGCAGCAAGACCTTCTTGCATAGCAAAATCACCAAGGCACAATAATAGTTTTGTTAAATCTTCTCCATTAAACGATGGATTGAGATTTCCTTGTGACCCCTCAGCCAATGCTGTATTTAGTTCCTGTGCGACACCACTCTCGTCAATGACCTTAGCTAACTCATTAAAAGCAAAGCCAGTTCCTATCTTGATGCCCTTTGAAATCGCAACGTGTGGGTCTGCGAGCTCTACAACACCCTTTAGAATATCGATTGGGGTCTTGATAAGCATCTTAAGAATAAAATCTCTTGCGGCAGAGTTGAAAGCTGCGTTCTGATCTTGACCGGTAGAACTTGCTATAGCGTTATTTGCTGCTGGTCTTGAGAGATCTGGAGTTGAATCAAAGTTATTATCGTTCGCTATGGTAGACAAGATTATGCTTAAAACTCTGTCTTTTGGTGTCCGGAAAGCTTCGTTGATTCCTTGGAAATACTTTGAAGAAAGATAGAAGTTGTAAATAAGCGGTATTAAAGAGATCGTATCAGAATCAAATGTTGTCGAGAAGAATCTGGTGAAGTCATCGTTGTTCATTATAAAGTTGATATCATCTGCTTCGTAGTCGATACCGATAGAATCTAAAATATACTCTTGAGTTGCTACAGCTTCTGAGACAGCTTCTTGTCTTAGGTCCAACTCTCGATTCACTACAAATAGCAACTCGTTAACACGAATCTGATCCCAGCGGCCTAAAGAGCCATCTAGAGCGCTGTTCCGTGGGGCCGGAAACGGGTTGTATCCACCGTCACCCATAAGAGCTTGATATATTAGAATCAAGTTTCTAACTGTGTAGGTATCGGGGCCCTCTAGCTCGCTCCAAAAAAATCTTTCTGCATTGGGGCGTGTAAAAGAGTCGAACTGCGCTAAATCAGTGGTTGCAAAGTTCAGCGATGTATCCCAATACTCGATACCAAACTCGGGAAAAATCTGCTGTTTAAAATCTTCTGGAGTGTTACTATACATATTGGCCGCTCTTTGTATAGTGGTATTTGCTTCTTCTAAAAGAGCTTTCCACTCTGCTCTCTTAGTCGAATCAGCATCGCCCAACTCACCAACTACACCGGAGTCCGTGTCAGGCTGATACGCAAACCCCGGACCACCATTACTACTATCAGATAACGGTAAGCCAAACTCATCGTGAAGTTCGTCAATGAGTGCGTTAGCAAGATTCTTTTCAGCAGGAGTATTTCCAATAAAATATGACATAATAGCTTTCCTATGACGGTATTGTCGGTAGACCACCTATAGGCATACCACCAAGTCCCTGCGCGTCATCAGAGGTGATCGGAGGGATCCCTTCATTTCTATAGCCTAGATCTAACAAGAGATAGACATCCTGGCCTTTCTTGACCCAAAGCTTGAAGTAACGACGACCAGTTACATCTTCTTCTTGTTGGGTGATTGTAGAAAAAGAATCTTCTGTATCTTGTTGTTGAGTTGTATCCAATGTTCCCTTGACTTGCCAACCGTATCGTAGTCCAACACCTGGGGATGAAATAATGATCACTGGTACTGCTTCAGTTAGAAAAGCATTTGGATAAGCATTACTTATCTCAGCCCTAGCAGTGTTCAAAGCTTGGAACTCATCACCCATAACGCCGGCGCCCAAAGTAACATGAACAAATATTCTATTTGTTTCCGTATTGGTTGTTACTGTACCATTAAGATATCTTCTTTGCGCGGCGGTCAAGGCTACGAATGGTACTGTACCTTGTGTGAAATCTGACTCGCTGACTGGTAGCGGGTCCAAGTTTTGCTGTTCTCTATCCGAAGTCAACAGGTTCTCGTATTGCTCCGAGGTAGCGGCAGCTGCGTTCTCTCCGGAAAGCTTCATCGTCATTATCAACCCAACTTCCGGAATATTCAAAAGCCTTAATGATGATGGCGTCAATTGTGATATAACATTTGATATTGCAGACGGCTCGTCATTTTGAACTGTAATACCCGGTAGTGTCCTCAACATAGATTCGTTGAAAGATAGCTGATTCGTGTTTGGAAGCGCTTTACGCAAAGCATTGTTGATTGCTTGACGGCTTCTATCGATTCTATCCGAGATCAAGAAATCTAAAATTTCATCAAAGCCAAAGAAAGTGTCTTCATCTGTTATTGAGAACTGTGTGCCTGCTGGGATGGCCACTGTTCCATCAAGGTATAAAATGCCACCTCTCTGGGCTACAACAGAGCGGCGTGCTTTGAGGTTGAAATAAGATGTTAGATCCATTCGTATTCTGTTCTCAGCCGATGGCTCAATGGCATCAAAATAGAACAAGAGAGACTGAAGGATTTGCCCTCTAATGAACGTGAATACAAAACTGTTTCTATCAAGAATGCTATCAAGGTTATAAGCCGACATAACAAAGATATTTTTAATAATAACCTCAGCAATATGTATCTGAACCAAAAGCAAATACATACCAAACTTGATTACGTTTCTTATCTTTGAACTCAAAGGAATATCTTCACCGCTGCAGGCAGACTCTTTATACTCCTCAATCATTTGGTTTATAATACCCTGGATATCAAGGAAGTCGCCAAGTTCGCTTGGTGGGCAGTTTTCTGTTTGTGTAAAGAAGTTTAATGACTGCAAAGTCGCAGCATCAAATACTCCATTTTTTAGAACATATTCAAAAGCATTTTCAACTAACTGCCCGTAAACTCTTGGGAAATCGCTGTAGTAAACTTCTAGCTCTTCTTGAGCTGTTTCGGCATTTAGATTATCTAAAATAGCTACTGCAAACTTGTTTACAAATACATTTGCTGTTTCAGCTATGCCTGTAGATATGCTTTCCGGCAGCAGGTTATTGAGGTTCCATTCCCCAACGGTTGGAGATTTTTCTCCACCTATTATTTCATCCTCTGCATTGTTGCGGAAAAATCGATCTAAGTTGAAATCAATGTTTAACTGTGGGTCTGTATAGCCACCTCTGGTAGGGTAAGTTAGCGAAAGGCTGTTTGGTATTCTTCCTATGTCTTCTATACCAGTTCCTAAATCCGGATTGAGAGCCTGTCCCGCAATAACTTCCTCATCTGTAAGGTTTATGGTGAATGGATTATTTGGATCTGAACCCGTGGACATTACAGTCACCGGTATATTTTCATCCAATGTTGTTATGGATATTGGCGTGAACTCGTTATCAAACTTGAATAGCAATTCAAGATCTCTATATTCATCGACCGCTCCTGTTAAAACAAATGAGCTATAAAAGTTTTCGGTTACAGTCGATAAAGATTGTGGATCAAATCCAAATGAATCAGGGATTATGTAATCCCTAAACGCATTCAAAAAGTTTTGATTAAAATCATACGCCGTGAATACTGGATTTGAGGCATTCTCTGGATTTGCTAGATTATCAACGTTATTGATAATATTTTGTATCGCATCCTTAAAGTTAGGGTCTGCGATAGAGCTTGATAAAGCAAGAGCAATAGTCGTGATTGTCTCGGCAGTTGCTGCCTGATCGGTTCCCAAAAATCTTGATAGATCCACATCGCATTGTTGTAACTGCTCATCTAGATCACTGAACCCATTCTGCATTTGCTGCAAAACGCCAACAATAGTCGCCAAGAATGCAGGATCTATCGGATCGCCAATAGAACCAGTGTTTACTTGTCGTATATCGTCCAGAACTCTTGATTGATTTTTCTGAACGGGTTCAAGCATTATTTCCTTTACAGAGTCGCCAGATGCAATAAACTGCAACTGAACTATTTCCGCTAAGGTGTTGAAAGTCTCCGGAATAGATTTAGTTATTGTAGGATCTAAAAACTCACTATCAGGACAATCCAAGTTAAAGTTTGGAGGGGTGACCTGTAAGCCGTTCTCAATCAAATCTAAAAGCTCTTGAACGTTCTCATCATCGAAGATACCCTCATCCAAGCAAACATTATCTTGATTGGTCTCATAAAGTTCATTGGCGATCTCATTGCAAAGGTTTGTAACATCTACAACGCCTGATAGGTCCTCAAAGAATCCCAATATGTCTGTTCTAGAGCTTAATCTTCTAGCAACAGCCTCGTCGTTGTAGTTCTGATTGAACTCCAATATTCTATCCATCAACTCGTCGGAAGCATCATCTCTGTTTAACAGAAGAATACAAATATCAATAGAACTTAATATTGAAGACAAAGCAGATAAGTAATCTAATATTTGTTGATTCGTAAGCCCATTCTTTCCGGATAGTTGGTCAAGTTGAGATCCCGCGCCAACTGTTGGTAACAGGGAAGTACCGGGATTTGGATTATCTTCAATAAAATCTGTTAAATCATTTTCGCCATAGTCACTAGACCTAGGTGTTGTTAGGGCACAGTTTTCTCTCAATAAATCAGCTAATGTTTTGATGACTTCCAAAACAGTTTGTTGAACCGTATCAACGATTACCTTTTCTATCTCTTTCCAAAGTTCGCCAGAGACTGTGAAGATCTGGAACTGAGTGAAATCAACCTCCGGCAAACTGATCGGAGCTTCTTTCGGAACATCAGGCGGATAATAAACTGAAGATCCAGCTCTAACTAATGCATTTCTAACAGCTTTATTGATTCTTCCGGCCTCAACAGATGCTCCAAAAGTCAGGCACATAAATGCTTCTCTCGCTATTTCGTCAATACCAAACTGTCGCATGATGTAAGCAACCTTTGGGTTTGCTCTTTCTATCAGTCCCAAAGGACCTTGATCTAAGACATCTCCGATTACTTCTGAAACTTGTGCGGCTGTATTCAAAGCCTTGACTGTTTGTGCAGCGGCGACTCTCTTGAAAACCTCGGGATTATCAGCAACTTCTTTTTTAAGTTTCTTGTATTCTTCCGACGTAAAGTAATCTTTAAAGCCTTTCTCTAAGTCATCAACATTATTCACATCTATCAGACCATAATCGTTAGCAACCCTTAGAAGCTCATTGGTCATATCTTTTTTGGGCTGGATCTGGAAGTTCTCGATTATGCTTCCATCGAAACCTAACGAATCTTTGACCGCGTCGTCGTTTAGGAAGTCATAAAAAGAATAAGGGCTATTTGTATCAATCGTATCTTGAATAGAAGTCAAAAGACTTTGGTAGTTTCTCAGAACAGCCAAAGTCATTGGATCATTCAATAGGTTGCTGTTTTCAATGATAGGGAAATAACCAACTTTAAGTGGCTGGCTTTGAATCGACTCTTCGATCAGAAGGTAATCTATTCTAGATATAGCAAGTTTCCCATTCTTTTTACCAAAAATAAGGGTAATAGTATCTGCTTCCGAGAAATCATAACTTGGAACTTGCGTTTTCAACTGCTCTGATAGAAGCGTTACAAGCTTATTGAGAGTCTTAGTAGCTTGTATTTGTAGGGGACCAAACGCGACATTAAGATTTATCTGCCCCTCAAAGCCTGCATATTGGGTATCGAACATTCTAAGGCCATTGTTCAATAGATTGTTCTGCTCTCCAAGAGTACCTACGGTTAAGGTTGTTTCAGATATCTCGCCTTCGATACCAAGGCGCTGATTGAAGAAAGTAAGGTTCGGCTCAAAATCAGGCATATTGCCTTCACTTAGTAGCTCCTCTCTTTTATCATCAAAGTTATAAAGCGTCCTAACAATCACAATCGACATAGCCGATGGTGGCGAAGTTTGATAAGAAGTCTCTAACTGAACCGAGTTTACTATCTCTTCTATCAAGGATTCTGCTAGATCTAAATCACCATTTGCTTGTTCTTGAAAATACTCTTCATCAAACAAATACGAGTAGAACTCTGGAAGATATGATGAAACAAACGCCCTCGCTCCCTGTTCTTTGATTGATAGCAGACCAAATTGAGATCCAACACCGCCAGCTAAAGCGTTGCTGCTTACTTTGATTTTTACCTTATATGTTCCGCTATTTTTATCATAAAACGGAGTATTGAAAGATTTGCTTAAGTATTTCTTAGTGGTGATTGAAGCCATGTCTTAATTAATTCGTATTGTTATATTTGCTTAATATAAATAAGCCCTTACCATCTTTCGTAGTCTCAGCACCTCCCGGTGTCTGCAAATAACTTTGTTTGATGCCACTTACCTTTTGCATATGAAGCATCAACTGAGCCTCGACATTTGTGAGAGTATTGATCATCGCTTCAGTGCCTTTTGGCAAAATACTTTCAAAATCAGGAGATGTTAGTTGTCCATAGAAAGGCGAGCGGTGTGTGTGAGTCAAGATAGCTTGTGTAAGATTTCTGTTGTATTCCAAAAAGTTCTTGAATAACTCTCTAAGGTCGTGTATCGCATCTAAGGTCTCTGTTAGACACTGTTGGAGGTTTGACCCCTTTACTAGTGGTTGCATGTCTCTGTCGTCGTTCATGGCGATCAAATCAATACCATAGCCAGTTGTAGAAGCGTTCGTTACGTCACCACCTTGAGAATTCTTCTTATCAGTTCTAGTAACAAGCTTAATGTTCTCTCTGGCGACAAATCTTAAAGTGTCTGCTTTTATAGCCACGGTGCTTCTAGGACTATCCGGCTTTGTGTTGCCAACTATTCCCGCCGCCAATCCAAAATAAGAATCCGGGTCTGCTTTTTGAGAAATATAGACACGAGCAGCATCCAACTTAAAGTTTGGATCTACATTCAAAAGCTTTCCGCGATTATCGCGTCGGCGCGCTCGATATCCCAAACGACCAGCTACAATGTCGATGGAAGCACAGTGAGTATCTTTTGAGCCCCCATATCCCGATAGAATATTGTTAGGGCGATCTAAACCAAGAACAATAGAAGAGTTGCCTTTTTGTAACACAGTCTCTTCTTTTATGCTTATGTATTCAGGTACGTCGAAGTTGCCTCTGGTGCCTTCACCAAACCCAAAATACTCTGCCTTTTCTTGTTCAGACATAGCATCATAAGCAGCCCTCTCGTCTGGGGGGATAACACTTAAATCAATTGCAGTGTTTTTAGTAGTCATTGTATTCTGTAAACCTCAATCGCGCGGATCTCTGCTAGCGCTACAGCTTCATCGACATTTCTTTGTGCTTCGGTGCCACCTAATCGGTAAGAGATATGAAAGTGTTTTGCAGTTGCTGCTTTCGTTGGGCTGTCGTATTCATTCAGATATCTGAAATTCTGATCTCCTGCCGAAAATCCCTGTAGTACCTCCTCAACCTTTCTAATATTTTCTTCTGTGTCGGGAAAGATAACGAAATCCAATGCGTTCCCGGTTTTGTGACGACTGTTATAGTTTAGTTGTTGGTGATATTTATCGTTACCGCCAGTAACTTCAATATCTATTGTAGGATACAACTCACGGATTTTTTCAAAAACTGCGATACCATATCTTGACATATCAGAGTTTATGTCTCCTCCGTTTGATATTTCATTGCCTTTTTCAGTATATCCCAAACCCATTAGGGCCTCTCTAAGGTCATCAGCATTGAATGTCGGACCATCAAAGTCTGGTATATTTTGGTACGGTATATTAATGAGATTTTTATTATCTGCGGATAAGTCTAAAGATGATACCACTCCATTTTGAAATGTTGCGCCTGCTGTGGCGTTTGTATCAAAACCAGCCAACTGTATTGGACCGCCAGTCTTAGCGACGATTCTAGGATTGAAAAGATTTTCAACATCATCATATTTTATTGATACCAAAGTACCATTTGGTATTGGGATTTCTCCATCTGTCATATCTGAATATACATCTGGATAAGTAACCAATACCGGGTCACCCGTACCTTTCGGAATACACCTAGGCTCTAGTTCTGGAATATAAACTTTATATGCGTAGAGATTGTAATCACTTGTTCGATCTTCTTGCGCAGGGGTATTTTCTTGTGTCTTTACTAGATACTCTTCAAATAAGGCGGTTTTGTTCTTATAGGATGGATAAGATATAACACGAGATGCAACAACAATCCCATTAAAAGTATCTTTGTTTCTTAGGGTATTTTTACCGTAAGCAGCCTCTGTTGAAAGACGAAGAAACTCTAGCGGATCCGTTCTTCTTCTATCAGTCGAAGGACCGCCTCCATCTGCTAGGTTGTTTAAGGTGCCGAAGGGAACGTCTTCAAGTTTGATTTTACCCGTCATCTTCTTTGCTCTCGTTTAGCAAATCAAACAACTGTTCTTTATCGTCGGCTGTGAGACCTACTTGGCCTGTCTTTTGACGTTGAAGGATCGCAGCGAGCTTCACCATCTGCTCATTGGATCTTTGAAGGTTTTCTACATACTTGGCCGCGATAGGGCCCATCTCTCTTCTATCGGCGGGAGAGGCTTTCATATCAGCCATTACATCCATTAGCAAGGACTTAGCCATCGCACGATCTTCTTTGATGTTTGTCGTGGTTTCTTCTATGTAATGCTCTAAACTTAGATCTCGCTGTTTTCCCATTTTGTCTTAAACGTCCTGTACCTCTTGCGAAGCTTGTTAAGGTTATTTACAACTTGCTTGGTATTTAACCCAGTTATCTCGCGAAGATATAAGTAAATAGCTTTTTTGTTGAAAATTTCTATTTGATCAGCAGAGTCTAAAAGAATACGAACAGCCATAAGAACCTTCTTCTCGTTTTCTTTTATCATAAATGAATCCCAAGTCTCTATCTCATTGCTGAGAGATATCCAAAATTCAACTTCTGATCTTTTGTCAAAATAGTTAGGCTCCTCAGATACTAGGTTTTCATCCATCTCATTCAGAACATCCTCCATAAAGACTTCTGTTTGTAGACGCTTCTTAGTTCTTTTGACTTTATGAATAAACCAGTTCTTTGTTACAACCGAGAAATATGAAAAAGCTTTGGAGCCCTTATTAGGATCATATTTGTTTAGGATTGTTGTAAGCCAAACCTTGCAATCTGCTCTGAGATAGTCAATGTTTGGCAATGTGGTAAAACGATACGTGTAGATTATCTTGTCTACCATATCGTCAAATGCAGGCTGTATGTACTCTTCGTACAACTTAGATCGCAGCTCCCTGTCATTTGTCAGGGCATACTTAACTATTGCGTCTTCGTGAACCTGCGTAAAGTAATGATTTTTCTTGCTCTTCTTCCTCGGCATTTAGCGCTTCCTCTAGTTCTTGATCCAATTCGGCGTCTATTGTATATTCAAATATATCTCTAAAATTGGACATTTCTTCATTTACTTCTTTTATACGAAACACCAACTCTTGAATGATTGGCTCTCCATGAAATGAATCCATGCTATACATATTCTTTACGAACACATGAAATGCTTTTGTGGTCAAAAACAAATCAGACATGTTGTCCGAGATAAACATAAACTTTTGCAGTATCCTTGATATATACCAACCCAAAAGTGCGTTTAATATAAGGGATATGATTAATACAATATAAATGAACATTATTTGTTTTTATTTAGTTGTTCTTTTTGTTGTTCTAACTCTTGACGCGAATCTTCTATAAATTGCTCTGTAACTTGACCAACCTTATTAGATTTTGTTCCCTTTTTTCTCGTAGTAAATGTTGTTAAAAGTTTTACTAGAGTAGAGTCCGAGTCACACTTTGGACAAGCTGATTGCGTCTCGGATGAAGGGTGGTATATAGTTGAGACTTCTTCACACGCTTTGCAGCGATACTGATATCGTGGCATTAACGTCGCGTCTCAAGGGCCTTTAATCTTCTATCAATATCTGATAGGTGACGCTCCAGATCTCGCGCCTGCTGCCGGAGTGCTGTACGAAGCAACTCATCTACTAACTCTCTTGCCTCACCCTCTGTAAGGTAACGTGGTGTGGTTGTGGTACGATTTTTGTTAAACATTATTTACTCCTCTTCGCTTAACTGTACTTGGCTCAAATTTATTGTTGGAGGATTGGTAACTACCAATGTATCTCCAGTAGGATCATCCGGGTTTGCTACAAAATTCATTGAAGTCAACACCGGAACAATATCCGATTGCTCCATTAGTGATCTTTGAAGAGCCATCATTAAGGCTCCAACTGCTTGATTTGATAACGTCATAATAATTCCTTTCTATAATGGATCTGTTGTTGCAAGCATACTAAAATTTAAACACATATTTAAAGTTTATTTATATCACTTTGATCCATTTACCACAGTTCCAAGATTATCTAAGAAAATCTTGTTTATATCTGCTCCTAGAAAATCGGAGAGTCTTTGAATCTCATCCATATTTCCAGAAAAAAGCTTTTCATAAGATAAGATTGTTAAGTTTTTTATTCCAACTTTCAAATTGTCTGGATTGTAAAAGTCTCTAACTACTTGCTGCATCTGTCTTCTCTTGACTTCTCTTCTGAGAAAGAAGTCTCTAGATGGGCCTTTTCTTTTCCAACTTGCTACCAGATCTTCTACATCTCTTGTGACTACTAATACGTCCCACTCATCATCGCCCAATAATTCAAATAAATCTTCATGAGGTATAAGTGAAAACCATTCTGCCGATACGATTATGTCTTTCTGTCCCTTGAAGTGATTTAAAATATTTTGACAAGTTTGTTTTGGCTGTCTATCGACTTTATGTGAACTTAGATTGCATATTTTATCGCCATCTTCCAAATATAATCTTCCTTTATAATTCTCTAAATGTGGAAATACAAGTTTCTGCAAAAAGGTTGTTCCTGTTTTATTATATCCAATATGTAACTTATTCCTTCCTCCGGAAGAGACTATTTTTGTGTCCTCAGTTGATTCCGGTGTCGGAGGTTGTGGTATGGTTATTTCTGGCTTCTCCGGCGCTGGAGCCGCTGTTAGACTCTCTGGTACAAGCTCCGGTTCGACTTCTTCTGTTCCTTCTTCAGATTGAGGAGAAGGTTCTTCCTCTTCTACCGGCTCTTCTTTCTTTTCTTTCTCAAATATCTTCCATAAATTTTTAAACATATTGGTTAAAATCCTTTCTACAATAGATTTGTTTCTGCTAGCAAGCTAAAAATAAGTATATATTTAAACTTTAGTTCTTTCCCACATTATGCTTGTGGCATCCAAGACTTCTTTCGAAATAAGATTTTCAATATTTCCTGATTTAAATTTCTTATTAGGATTCGGATCACATTTAAAGTGAAGCTGCAGGATCTTATTTACTTCTTGAAACCCATTTATATCCTCTATACCATATTCTTGAGAGATTTTTTTAGCCAACGGATCTAGCCACCCCGCCTCTTTAGAGAGGTTCTGTTTAAGATTTTTAAAACTCCACATCTTATGGGTAACTTTTTGGTTCACGGCGCGACGTGTTTCGTTATCATTTCTAATCTGGAATGGTAGCTCTAGAATTTTATGCTTCCCTCTCAAGAGAGTTAAAAAAGTAAAGAATCTGTCATATGCATTTATTTTGTTACGAAGAATGTCATTGTCGGCAAACATCTCATGAATTTCTCTCATTATATTCGTGCGAAGAACAGCATGACACAAAGGATAATAAGATTTAACAAAAAACATCTCGATTCTTTCGAGAGCATCGTCCACATTTCTAGCGTTAATAGCATTATGATATGATAATGATTTTGGATATTTTATACGAATATCATTAGCTTTTCTTGACTGTAGATATGCTCCATCACAAGACCCATAATCACTATTTTGCTTTAAAAATTTTATAGATTGAGCTAATGAAGATTTGAGGGTAATATCGTCATCTGGAATATCAACAACGAATTCTTGTTCGGTATTTGATAGAAGTTCTAGCGTCATATCAAAATAATTAACCTCTGGCTTACGATGGTAATATTCGAATCCATTCGTCTCTACGTAAGATATATTAGAGTATATTTGACTTGAATGATCGAGTATTACGTTTCTAACTCCTGGCATACGAGCGTACATATCAATCACTTTTTTTAAATTATACTGCCGATTTTGACATCTATGAATTATCAAAAGATCTTTCTCTGCTGTAGTGTCATTCATAACTTTTTTCAATCGTATGTGCTATCTGACTAATAGTATCGTGTTGCATTCTGAAACCGATGTTGTTCAGTTTATCTGGGCATACAGAATACCTAAAATCATGTCCCGCACGATCAGGAATATTTTCAATACTTAAAGAAAAATCCTTACCCATCATAGAGCATATTTGTTTAATAATCTCGATATTTTCCATTTCACAGCCGCTAGATACATTATATACATCATTCACCGGAGCATGTTCTAATACGAACAATATTGCCTCCGCAGTGTATTTGACGTATGTCCATTCTCTAACTTGTTTTCCATCACCATAAACAGGAACTTTATTTCCAGATTTTAAATTGCGAATAACTGTCGGTAATAACTTTTCATCGTGCTGGCGCGGACCAAAATTGTTAGATGGTCTCACCATTTTATACTCTATTCCATATGTGTTCGCATATGCTCTGATAAGATGTTCAGATGCAGCTTTAGTAGCCGAATAAGGATTACGAGGCTCTAAAGGAGAATCCTCCCGAAACGACCCTTTCCGTATTTCACCATAAACCTCGTCTGTAGAAATATGTAGAAGTTTAGTTTTTAGCTCTCGACCCACCTCCAAAAGAGATTTAACACCCTCAATGTTAGATCTGATAAAAGCAGTGCAATCGATGATTGATTTATCAACATGGGTTTCGGCTGCCAAATTAATGATCCAGTCAATATTATATTTTTGAACCAACAATTTGATCTCTGTGTTGTCACATATGTCCATCTCATAAAAGGTAAAATTTTCATTGTTTAAGCATTCTTTAATATTTGATCTTCGTGCTGCGTATGTCATGGCGTCAACGCCGACCACTCGATAACCAGCATCCAAAAATCTTTCTGCTGTGTGGCTCCCTATAAATCCAGCACAGCCTGTTATCATCACACTTTTGCTTCTACCCATTATTTTCCTCTTCTTCTACCAGCTTTAACAAATAACGTCCATAATCGCTATTTTTTTGTTTTTTGGCGATCGCATGTAACTGATCAAATCCAATAAATCCTTTTTTAAAGGCAATTTCTTCTAAACAAGCAATCTTGACGCCTTGACGGCACTCTATGGTTTTTACAAAGTTGGATGCATCAAATAGAGCTTCCGGGGATCCAGAATCGTACCACGCAAAACCTCGACCTAATAACTGTAATCTTATTTTTTTATGGTTTAAGTACAATCGGTTTACGTCAGTTATTTCTTTTTCTCCGCGATCAGATGGTAAGATGCTTTTTGATATATTAACCACTGTGTTGTCATACATGTACAATCCAACTACAGCAATATTCGATCGGGGAGATTTCGGTTTTTCAATAATCTTATTAAGAATGCCACTTTTGCTTAAGTAAGCTACTCCATAATCTTGCGGGTTGTTTACAGCATGGCCATAAATAAGAGCCCCTCCGTTATGTTTGATATGATTTATATTTTCTTCAAGTGTGATTCCTAAGTTATTTCCATAAAAGATATTATCTCCTAAGATTAAACATACATCATCTCCAGCAATAAAGTCTTCTCCGATTAGAAATGCCTCTGCGATACCCCCTGGGTGCTCTTGAATTCTATACTCTATTTCTAGTCCAAGTTGGGAACCGTCGCCAAATAACTCTTTAAAAGAGTTCAAATCTTTGTTTTTACAAATGATTAAAATTTCTCGAATACCACCCCACATTAAAGTAGATAATGGGTAATAAATGAGTGGCTTGTTGTATACCGGCAATAATTGTTTCGTAACTCCAATCGTTATTGGGTTTAATCGCGTTCCGGAGCCTCCAGCCAATATAATGCCTTTCATACCATCCAGCCTCTAACATGCTTCACTACATCCTGTAAATTTTTCTTTGTTAACTTTTCATTAAAAGGAATGCTTAAAGTGCTTTTTTCTATTTTCTCAGATCGAGGGCAGTCTGACTCGCTTATTGTTCCGTATACTGGATGAAGATGCATGGCAGCATAATGTATTCCACACGAAATGCCTACTTCCTCCAAAGCCGCGATAACTTCTGCATTATTAGACACTTCAATCCTGTATAGATGGTCGCTATTGTTGTTTAGACCAAGCTCTGTGTTATAGAAGTCTCGTACATACTCTAGATGTTCCAATTTATTAGGAAGCTTCTTTAGATTCTCGGCTGCGATAGCAGCCTGGAAAGAATTGAGATACATCTTCCACCCCGGAAACTTTATACGACGATCCCAATTATTATGATTATAACTCATACCATTCATCACAGCTTCTTTAAAATAGGAAATCTTTTCATAGTCATTTGATACTATCATACCACCATCCAAACTTCCCACCGGCTTAGTCGGATAAAAACTAAAAAGCATTAGATCATTAGGGTTTGCTTCCAGTTGGAACTGGTTTGGTTTAACTTTTTGAGCAGAATCAATCACTTTATAGTCAGCAAACTCGTGTAAGATATATGAATCTCCTACCCAGTCAACATTATCAACAAAATTAATCGTATTACCGGCATTGTACAAAGCATTTAATACTACTGGTGGGATTATACTAGGAACATTTACTTTTATATTTTTGTTCAAGAAGATGAGAAAAATTGCACTCGTTGCGCTATTAACAGAACAAGCATATCTTGCCCCCACATACTCAGCGAACGACTCTTCAAATTTCAATACACCCGAATCATGCAAGGCATGATCGAATTTGGAAGTGTCAATCACATAGTTTTCTATGTTAAATAACGGTATCATAGTATTATGTTTTATTTTCCTTTCTTGATCAATACCTTGCGAATACCATCAGAAATAAATTTTAACTGATCATCTGTAAGATTGGCAGCGCCCGGGAGATTGATACCTCTAGATGATACATCATAGGCTATATTATTTTTATGATTATATACATTTTCAAGCTCAAACGCTGGAATACTTGATAATGGGTAAAAGAAAGGGCGAGATGGAACTCCGATTTCAGACAAGGCTGCCATAAGTTCATGCTTGTTTAAGTTATATTCCTGACCAACCACCATCCCGGTGATCCAAGCACTATTAAAAACATTTTCCGGTTCATGATTAAATTGTACATCTAGATCCGACAACTCATTTCGATAAAATTCATAATGATGTCGTTGGATTTTAACCAATTCCTCAATACGCCGGAACTGCGCTAATCCCAGCGCTGCTTGTACATTGAACGGCATATATTTATAGGCAACCATTTCATTAAAATACGGTTTCGTCGTTGGTCGGCGCCCATGATCACGGAGAGGAACGCATTTTTCATATAAGTCAACATCATCCGTTAATAGCATTCCCCCCTCACCGGTTGTCATAGTTTTAGTATTGTGAAAACTGAAAGTTGATGCTATTCCAAAACTTCCGGCGCGTTGGCCATTATAGATTGTTCCTAAAGCTTCTGCTGCATCTTCGATTAGGAATAGACCATTATCATCACATATCTTTTGAATCTCATTAATTTCAGGCATACTACCAAATAAATCTACGGCTATAATTCCTTTTGTATTTGACGTGATAGAGGCTTTGATGGATTCAACACTAATACACCAACTTTGAGGATCAATATCGCAAAAAATTGGAGTTGCGCCGCACTGCACAACTGGTGACACCGATGCAATCCATGTACATTCTGGCACCAGAATCTCATCGCCAGGGCCGATATCAAGGGCTGCTAGAACAAGATGTAAACTCGTAGTACAGTTTGGCGTCATTAAAGCATATTTTCGTCCATGATAATCTGCAAACTCTTGTTGAAGTTTTTCACAATAGTAATATTTGTCTTCATACCATCCATTTTTTAGAGCATCAACAACATATTCTATCTCCAAATCGCCAACGTCGGCGCCGGCCATATAGATTTTATCCATTTTCATCCTACAGTTCCTTATCTTATTTCTGCAGTGGGCGCGCTGGATTGCCAACCCAAATATCTTTATCTGGTATGTTGCGAGTCACCACCGATCCAGCGCCTGCAATAGATGATTTTCCAAGCTCAAGTCTTGGCAATATGGTTGCATTTGCTCCTATCCAAGCATCTTTACCAACTTCTACATTGCCACATAAGGTTGCACCTGGGGCTATTTCTACGCCGTCGTTCAATATACAATCGTGGTCAACAATGCTATTTGTATTAAGAATACAAAAATTACCTATTTTCACATTCGTTCCCACGTAGCTCCTAGCATGAATCTGGCATCCTAGACCGATTTTGGCACTGTCCTCTATATACGCTGTATCATGTATTAGAGTTAGTGGAGTTAAACCATCAGCGCTCAATTTTTGATAAAGCATACAACGGGCAGCTGCAGATGGGTTTCCTATAGTTATAGCAAAAGCATATTCTTTATAATCCGGCGTATTTCTTTTCCATCTTTCGTAGCACAACTTCCCATGATAAAAATCCACATCTTTAAACGGAGGTTCGATTGAGTTTGTATCATCAAGAACTACCTTAAGATCACCAATTTTTTCAGCTATTGGTCGCATCACTTTAGATTGTCCAGTTCCACCATAAAACAATATTTTCACTTAAACTCCAAATCATATCTAAATTGAGCTTTTACTTGATCATGATCATCTTCATTGGGATCTACAATAGACCAATACATAACTCCCAATGTTTTGCGATCTAAGCCTTTAGTTATTTCTGGTAGGCCGTGCCATGAGTTTTTAGAACACTTGAAGACATTAAGCCGATTAAATTTATAAGGAATGCGAGCATGTTTTTTATCTCCATCATGTATAAGTAAATCAAACGATTCATCGTATTCTTCAGAGATGCATAATATAGCACTATACTCTCTTTTCCACCTAGGTCTTAATCCATGAGCAGAAGCATCTACATGCATTCCAAGATATCCTCCTTGTCCATTGCTATTTGGAGTAAGCATCATCCCTCCTCCATAATGGGTTGTATCCGGAAAAGCTTTTGTATTAAAATCAGAGAATATTTTATTTGGATCAAAATGAGTAGCTATATAATCTAAAACCATCAATGCTTCAGGTGTTGACTGCCTTGGAATCTTAGAACAATATTGTACTTGACCACTTTCACTCTCGTACCTTACCCATTCATCAGGCGACAGTGAATCAAAACTAGCTGCTGCAGCTCGAACCAATGCCTCAGAAGGTATAAAATTATCTATTGAAACAGCTGGGAACGGTGAGTCAATTCTATGTATTTTCTTGTTTATCATCGCAATACTTACAGTTATCGCCCTTCTGTATAAAACACATTCCCTTGTAAAATGAGATCCCTTCCACGTTTAGATCAAAATAAGTAGCGTCCGTTTTGTCATGCGGAGGTATACCCACATACTCTTTTCGGTCCCCTTTATAAAATCGATAATTAATATTATCCACAAGATTCTTCATTACCTCAATAGTTGCCGTTTCCCTAAGAAGACCGCCACCATATTGAGCCCAGTAAGAGGTGCCTAAATCCTCAATCACATACACACCACCGTCTTTATTGAGAGCATTAACAAAAAGATAATTAAAACTAATCTGGTGATGTTCCATAACATGGCTGGCGTCATCAATAATAATGTCAAAAGGACCCGCTTCTTTGGCGATTCTTTCTAGCAGTTCTACATCTGACTGGTCTCCTATAAACACTTCAATATCTTCATGATTAAAGTCTACTAACGGTTCCGGATTATACTCCAATCCAAAAATTTTACTATTCGGAAAATATTCCTTCCACATTAGAAGGGAGTCTCCATTTTTTACACCAATTTCTAATATTCGAAGTCTTTGGTTTCGACGTTCATTAAAGTGTTTTGCATACCATTCGCAATATCGAGCACATTCTGGGTCATAAACTTTAGAACTATGAGTATGACTAGCGATCCGCTCCAAATCATTGATGGAATTAGAAAAATATAATTTAACTTCCTCTGGCGTGTGCCATCTGTTAAGTCTGCTCATTCCTATACTCCTTAAATTGTTCAAAGCTCTCTATATAATCATTTCGATTATAAAGCGTGTTAGATAATACCAACAATATTGTATCATGAGTGATGTATATTTGTTCATCCCAAATTTCATTAGGAATATATAATCCAGTGGACGAAGAGTTTAAAACAGTCTCTTTAAAATTATTTCCATCTGAGCAAATAACTTTACATTCTCCGTTAAGACATATTAGTAGTTGCTCTGTTGTCTTATGCGCATGTCCTCCTCTTCTTTCTTGATCCGGGACTCCGTACACATAAAATACTCTTCTTATATTAAATGGTATTTCAGATTCTTCTAAAGCAACCAGATTTCCTCTTCTGCTTGTATTCGGATTTAACTTAACTAATTTTACATCGCTTAGGCTTTTCATATACTTACTCATGTTTTAGGGGCTCAAAAATAACTGTATTGTTAGTAATCATTATTTGTCCTCCGTAGACCAATCTTCACCAAAGGCTCCCGGTGGGGCGCGGTATTCATCGTGTGGATCATATTTCTCTGTTAAATAATATAACATGATGGATCCTGGCTCTAGAGCTTTATACCCGTGATACACACCGGGCTTTATAGATAAAGATCGAGGATATTTATCGGATAAATATTCCCACTTCACTTCGTATTTGCCATCTTTAGTTGGAATCGCCAATCCCACTTTGAATGATCCTCTGACACAAAACCAATAATCAGTCTGTTTCTCGTGCTTATGCCATGCAACAATATGATTAGTTGAATTAACATGAGAAATATTAATTTGATCTGCCACATCAGGAAATAAGTTAAGACATCTCTGTGCGCGGTCGTCCTCGTGATATTGAACGTTTATCACGCTAGTTAAGTTTGTTGACATTTTTACAAAGCTCTAACACTAGGCACATGCGTCACAAAAACACCACCTCTAGCTAAATATTCAACTTCTTTTTGAAGTATTTCCTCTTCATAGTTCCAGGCTCCCAAGAATGCTACTTCTACTGATTCATCAAAGCCGGCCTCTGGTGAGACAACAGGAATGTGAACCCCAGGAGAAAACTTATTCTGCTTATCAAGCGTAGTGTCCACTACATAATCTATTAAGTCTGGTCCTATACCGCAATAGTTAAAAACTGTTGTAGACTTAGAAGTACCACCGTAACTCACTATCTTTTTTCCAGCTAACTTATAATCATGTAAAAGTTTAAGTAAATCTTTTTTTGATTTCTCGACTCTAATGCTAAAATTTTGATAGGTAATCAAATCTGCTAGGCCAGCTGCTTTTTCAGCTTTTAATGCATCATATACGTTCTGCTCCACTTCTATATTATTGTTAGACAACTTTTTAACATAGAATCTATTGGAGCCTCCGTGTACTTTTAACGCCTTCACTCTAAAGATCTCAAGTCCTGCTTCTTTAAGCAACTTATCTATTGATAGCACAGAAAAAATGTGAGCATGTTCATCATATATTTGATCATAAGACCCTCTTTCTATCATCTTCAATAACGAAGGGTCCTCAAAGACAAAAACTCCATTATCCGAAAGTGTGTGTTCTACAGCTTTAAAAGCATCTTGTATATTGCCAATGTGACACATACAGTTAGCAGAAAATATTAAATCCCGAGATCCGTGTTCGCAGAGAATTTTTTCTGCCAGATCGAATGTCCAAAATTCTGGATAAGTAGAATACCCTAATTCATTAGTTATTTTTGCGAAATTTCCACAAGGCTCAACAGCAATAGTAGTATTGGCATTAAAGTGTGAAACAAAAACCCCATCATTACTGCCTATTTCCAAGCTTCTTTGTGGATTAAACTCTTTCTTAAGGTTATTTGCCGTTTTTTCAAAATGCGATTGCATTGTACGCGACATTGATGATTTATATACATATTCCTCATTAAACATTTTTTCAGGAGGAACGAACTCTTCTAATGATACTAGATACGTATCGTCATCAAATAACACTCTTAAATCAAAAAAATATTCATTTACAGGATTAGCTATTTTTACAAAACCATTAGCGATTGGCTGTCTCCCAAGATCTAGGAAAACTGTTTTCATATCTTTTCTCCTCTTATTGTCGCGTATATCATAAAACATATAACTCTTTAAACGTATTCATGATCTTATCAACTGTAGTTCTCAATACATGGCGACCATCATCTTTAAAGGATTTGTGCGGCTCAGCCATGACTATCTCATATGAGGGCATATAAAATACATCCTCGCTATCCGTCACCACTTCCATAACAGCGCTGTGAAGTGATGATTTGGCGGCACCAGCATATACATATGCACTCAATCCCTTTTGGGTTGAAGCAACTAAAGGAACTGGTGATACTGATACTAGTATCTTTAGATTTGAGTTGTGCTTCTTAAGCAAGTCTATAGTCTCCCGTAAATCAGAACACACCTCAGATTGAGTTAAGTTTGAAAATCTATGTTTTTCTTTTCCTCCCTCGATACCTGCCCAGGGAGCCGCATAAAATGGGTATTCCTTGTCTCCCTCGAAATGCCAATACTCTGTCTGGCCTAGCGTAATGATAAGAACATCTATATTCTTTAATACATTAGCAAATTTTTGAAATATCTCTTCCTCTTTCTTCAGCGCTTCTTCTATATTCGACCCCAGAAACATCGGTTGTAGTGATTGACATTTAATGTACGGTGTTCTTATATCGCCGTCGCCAAAATCCCATAGCCTCTCAGAAGGGCTAAATGTTTCATATTCTAGGGCGGCTTTGACTATTAACTTAATATTACGAGGGTTATAAACCATACCCCATCCAGGCTGGACTGTATTGAAGTTATTCTGGTTCAGCCAAATAAGTATCTCCTCTGCAAAACAGGAACCAATAGAACTAACTTTGGTTCCTTCGCTGACCAAAGTTGTTTTGGTAAAGTTTTGGATTATGTCATTTGGTGTTATTTCATAACGCGGTTTTTGAGGGAATTTATCTCTTCCGAACGCTCTTATCGCATAACGCGCCCTTATTTTCTTAAACATATTTTGCCATAATCCTTTCTATTTACTTATATTAGCATCGGGTGGTGCCGCAATAAAGTTATTTCGTATACTCTCCGCATATTTAATATCTTCTAAGGTATTAATATCTATGGACCTCTCTGGTGGGATGAGGACACCCTTTACGTTGCCTTTAAAGAAGTTTCTCTGTTCTAGTACGCGGTTCCAATGCCCCATATAGAAGGCTCCAGATGGCTTGTAGTATTTTTTGATGAATTTACTATTGGTAAGTCCAGCCTCTAGATTGTCAAAGATGGGCATAACCCAACCATCTTTCATGTTACAAGCCAGCTGTATAGTCTCCGGAACTTGAGTCATACTGATGACTGTGTCCACGGATCGATCAAAAAGCACCTTGTATCCATTTTTTATGTCTTCCGAACTTACAAACGGGCAAGTAGGGAGAAAATAAGCAAATATATCAGATGGGGTCTCAATACTCTCCATTAAATCCAGCATAGCGTTTAATGCTGTTGCCTGTACCGTTGCGTGTTCTGGTGGGCGTGAATGTCTCTCTACCGGCAAATCAGATACAGCATCGTAGATAGCATCCGAATCCGTAGATATCAATATCTGATCAAAACATCCTGACTCTACTACTGCTTCAGTCATCCATCGTATAAGAGGTTTTCCGGCGAGAGGATAAACGTTTTTATCTTTAAGTCTGGTGCTACCGCCTCGGGCGGGAATTACTGCTAAACTAGTCATCATTTCCTTCTCAATACTAGGCTATAATCAAGTTGCTTTGTGGAAGCAACGTTTTCCCGGCGAGCGGAAAGATTTTTAGCTGGAAAGAAAACTTATACTTAGACATTCCCTACAGCCTTTGCTCTACTGACCAACCCTTCAAGGTCAGACAATCTTAACTGGCAATCTCCATCGGATATAGCGCACTCAGGCTGTGGGTGTACCTCTGCGAAGACTCCATCGTAGTTAAAAATATCAGCAGCAACAAAATAACGCTCTGCAAGATTGCGATCTCCTTGAGTACCATACACCTGACGTGATCGCTGAATGGCGTGAGTACAATCCAAAATAACCCGATCATAATGTTCCTTTAGTTCATCTACGATACCAAAGTTAACAAACAAATCATGATATCCAAAGTTAGTCCCTCGATCGCAAATCCAAGCTTCACAGTCAGGATTTGTTTCCTTAATCTTATCGACAGACTTAATCAAGTTATTAGGCCCAAGCCACTGACCCTTCTTCACGTTGATTTTATCAAAGTGCTTGGCGCACTCAACAATCAAGTCAGTTTGCCGGCACAGGAAAGCAGGAATCTGAATAACATCAACCAAGCCAACGAGTTTCTCTACCTGATGTGTCTCGTGAACATCCGTGATAAACTTCATGTTAGGAAACTGGCTTCGAGCTTCTTTCCAGACTGAAGCGGCGGCATCCATTCCTGCACCGCGAGCACCATGAAGTGATGTTCTGTTTGCTTTATCAAAACTAGCTTTCATGTACCACTCATCAGAGTCATCCATAACTTCATTGATGGTGGCCGCAGCCTCTAAAAACATATCGCGATTTTCCATCGCACAGGGGCCCAAGATCCATACTTTATTTGTCATCTTATATTCTCCACTACTTTCTTAATGGCTTCTTCTTCTAGTACAGAAGTTGCGGGCCATGGTTTCCGATTATGGTAGCACGTTAAATCTAAATATTTCAGAGCTATACGCAATGATTTATGCCATCCATATTTCATAAATACACTAAACATTTGCTTTTCTTTATTTAAAGAATCGGCAGTTAATCCGTCTAGATAATCCTGCTCTACTTTTGGAAAGAGATTTCCAACGCCCGATAAAAAGCTGTTTGCACCGGCTGACTGTAGATACTCATATCGGCGCATACTTCCGCCGGCTACAATAACGTCTACTTCAGGGTGGATTTCACTAACAAAATCATAGGACTTGCTCAAATTAGAATGCTCTTCTTTTATTCCTTGAAGGATTCCATAGTTGTATAGCTTATTGATTACGGATGCATTGTAATCCCAACTTCCTCCAGTAGCGTTTCTTATAGTTTTCCCGTGTATGTATATTTTGTTGTCTGTATGGCTACGTAGATCAGACATATAGTCAACAATCTCATCCTCGCTATAGTATCTTTCAGGATACAAAAGCATTAGCCTACAGGAACTATCGATATAATCATTTGCTCTCTCAATAAAAGCTACTGCATCACGATTTGATAGCGCTGGAACTCCTATAATCTTATTTCCCTTAAAGGAGTTGGCCACAGCCTTATTTAAAGCATGTATTTCGTCAATATTAAGAAGATTAAAATGAGATGTTCCAGCTGTCGTCATGACCGTGTGAACTCCTTGATCTTCCAAATAAGATAGATATCTAATGGTTGATTCTGTTTCTAGACTTTGATCCTCAGAATATGAAGCTGGTATTCCTACAACAGTTCTTCTAAGCATTTCTCACTCTCCTCCCACGTTCTTGTATTAATAGATTTATCATCAATGTATAGATCATAAGCTGGCTTCCCTAGTATTAGGTCGTGGTGCTTCGCTCCCCATCTCTCAAGTTGAGATTTGGTTACATCATACCAATCTATACCACTCACTGTGCCCCGTGCAGTCCAGTATGTTATTTCATGGCCTGCATCGTAATATTCATTTACAGCTTTAATGTTATCGTTTATCGGAACTGCTGTTGAATAATCTCTTGCTTGACTTTTATCGCCGGGTGTACGACAAATCGTTTCATCAATATCTACAAATATTTTCATTAATCCACTTTAAAGATTGTACACTTCTTTAAGGATTTGTTTTGAAGCTTCAGTGGGTTCAAGAATCTCTGTGTCGAACACAAAACCTTTTTCATCCTTTAAAGCACAAAAAGAAGCGTCTATTTCTCCCCTTTCGTGCAGTAACTTTAGCATCTTTATTTCTTGATTTTTATCATGACATACTCCAGAACTATGTCCATTGTAGGCATGGCGGCTAAAATCTTGTTCTATTAAGGAAAACCCTACTAAAATTGGTATCTTTTGAGCCTTTAAACATTCTCCAATAAATGAAAATCCGCATCTCAGCTCTTTTACGAGTCTAAAATTAATATTATTTTTTGCTAAATGGTTTCTAAAAACTTCGATGTTATTATTGTGAAAGTTTACAAACTGTGTTTTGGTAGATTCTGTTGTGTATTTTTTGAATCGTTCTAAATGCTCTATCGGCATTTTATATTTTTTATGATAAAAAGAGATCCATTTCTCCAATGGAGCATCACTTTTGTAGTGGTTGAAGACATGTGAGTTTAAGACTTGATAATCTGACTCTCTATTGCCATAACCATCTCCAGGCAATAACATGTTATTTCTGACTATAAGTTCCATCGAGTCTACAAGAGGATCAAAATCAACGTTTGAATACGGCTTTGATCCGCACACAACTACTCGACTTATCATTTTTATCTATTATCTTTCCTGTCTCCAAGGTGATATGCTCTTGCTTGAAGTATAAACCCTACTGGGAATCCTGCTTCTTTAATCGCGAAACTCCAACTAACATCAGGTGCTTTTCCGAAGATGCCGAATGGTTGAACCATGTTATAAGTCTCTTCATGGACAAAAGAGTTAGCAACATAAGAAGTAGGGGATTGTTCAATGTAGTTCGAGCTTATATCATATCGAAGTCCTCTATGTCTTAAACCAAATCGAGGGCTAGCAAACTGCATCCAATCTTCACCGAACTCGTGTCTGTTACCGTCTGCATCCGTTAAACGGAATCCGTATTGTCCTGGGGCCGCTGTAGCAAGAAACTCAGATGATCTTTCTAGCCAATCTGCATCGGGGAGAATATCGTCATCCAAAAATGCTACCCACTCTTCAGATCGCGTCAGAAGCCCTTCACGGAACTTTCTAGACTTATCCTTCTTCCACCCCGTATACTCTACAAAAGTTCCTCCACCGCTCTCTACAAGCGTCTGAAGTTCTTTATTTGCCGGTGAAACAAGAGTATATCTTTCACCGCCAACCGTATTCAAGAAAGTCGGGATGATTTCATCTCTTAAAAGCTTAAATCGTGGATGATCGGCACTATTAAAATCAGAAGTAATCTGAACAACACCTATATTCATGTCTGCAAGCTTCCTAGCGCGGCCAGCATTGATGAGTCTGCTAAAGCAGCATTTTCCATATCCTGAATCTCGGACTCTGACGGTTTCCAGATGTTGTCGACAAAATCAGAATATATTTTTTCTACCGTAAAATTACTACGAATGTAACTGCGAAGTGCCGCTGCTTCTTTTCGGTAAAACTCTTCTTTTTCCAAAGCATCTTTCAATGCTCTCTTGTAGGACCTCTCTTTTGCATAGGCCCACTTGGAATCCGCTTGGATTACGCCTTTCCAAACAACATTCTTTTGAACTGTTTCAATATCATAATCTACTCTATTCACGCGAGGAATCATTTTACCCTTACTGTTTGGCTTACAAATAAAATCCATTTGTCCAGACCACGCTGTCGTAATAAGAGGCAAACCATTATAAGCCGCTTCGAATAGCGGTAAACCATACCCTTCTCCGTGACCAATGTTAATAAGACCCTTCATCGTGCGATGCTCATATAGCCATGTAAGCTGCCCAGGAGTCAGTTCTCCATGAATAAGGTAAACAGAGCACTTCTTATCTCCCAAGGAATCTAAAAACTTCTGTAGATTACTAATCGTATCGATACGATCCATAGCTGAATCGGAAGCAATGCTTGTTTTCAATACGAGACCTACTTCTTCATCGTCTCTAAAAGTTTCAATAAACCATTTAATAGTATTTTGTAGATTCTTACGAGGGCCCCACTGAGCGACAACTAAAAAGTTTTTACTAGTATCAAACTCAATGTTCACTTCTTCAGGTTCAAAATCACGAACCGGATAGTTGACGACTTCTATTGGCTTTGTAACTCCCCAGTTAGGGTTTTGCTCTCCTGTTGCATTATTTTGAACAACGTATGTTGTTTGTTCAAAGACATTCTTTGAATGGTTTGATACTACAATAACCTTATCGATTAAGTTATTAACTTTATCGATCCATTCAGGAGCTACTTTGGTTGTTTCGATTCCAGCTGTGTAACCAATATTAACTGGTGCAATCTTCTCAAACTCATTCGGAATCGTTACTTGAACTGATATATCAAACTGGCCACCTTTTCTTACATATTGAGCCGTTTTCTGTAATAGTTCATTAAATAATTGTGTCTCCTCATCATCGCCTATAAGCTGGCCTGTACGACCCCACGAAATGTTAACAAGATGAACATCAAAAAGATCTTGCCTTGATAATAAAGCTCTGACCGCGAATCGTGCTTGCTCACCATATCCAGATCTTGATAGGACTGGGCCCTTAACTAATACTCTTTTTAACATTAAAACTTCCTTACCTCATAGGCTGTGTATCCTTTTCGGTCAGCCCAGGAACCTTTCTCCTCATAGATTGTAGTGAAAAGCTCATCCCAATTTGTTACGAACTTATCAAAGTTAAATCGGTCTCTTGTCCAGGCTTGTCCTGCTTGACCGAGTGCTTCTCTCTTTTCTGCTCCCATCTCGTACATCTCAACCAGTGCGTTTACAAAATCGTCTTTATTTAGCCTATCTTCATAGATGTATGGTACTTGCTGAGAGCCGATGATAGATTTTGAAGATGGTGTTAATCCAATACCAAAAAACTGTTCACCATCTGTGACTTGATCTTGTAATCCTCCTGTCATGTTAACGACGATTGGAGTACCACAAGACAAAGATTCTAAAGTTGAAAGCCCGAATCCTTCAGCATCAGAAATGCACAGAGTTATATCAGCCATGTTATATATTGCTGCTAAATCTCCAGCACCAACCTTTTCTTGCGAGAATAGAACTTCACCGTTCGTTAAACCAAGATCGTGAATAATTGCTTCTAGATCTTGGCCGTGTTGGTCTTTAACATCAGTATGCATGATAAGGCATGCTTTATCATGCCCAACTCTATCTAAGAACTCCTTAAACCACCAGATTAGAGTTCCAGACTGCTTACGGCGAGCATTACGGCTGTTCCACATACATACAAACTTATCATCTAGATTCTTTTCCTTACGCCAAGTGGTGACCTTTTCTTTAGGGAAAGTCTTAAAGATATCCGGGTCAACTGCGTGAGGGATATAGGAAGAATCAACTTCTGGCGCCACAGTTTGTGCAATATCGTGCGTAAGCTTTGATATGCAAGCAATATGATCATTGGAAAGATAGAACTTACGATTAAACTTAGGATACGGATAGTTGTCCCAAACGTGGTAGTAAACCATCGGAACATGTGCTCGAATCTCATTCTCGATCGCCCAAAGCCAACCGTAAAAACGAGGATCTGTCATAAACCAAAGAATATCTGGCTTCTGTTGTTGAACCATAGCACGGACCATGTCCTGATTTCCGTAACCGTCAACTGGCCATATAATCCAGTCTTCACCCCACTGCTCGGTTCTCTGTGGGTCATAGTTTTGGTGTTTTACGGCACCTCCAAAAGAAACAAACTGGTACTTACCAGTCTTCAACATTCCTTCAATCATGTACTTTGTTTGAGTTCCGACACCACTCGGAGACAGCGGGTGGTCGCTGATCGTAAAGATCTTTATTTTATCTGACATTAAAATTCCTATCTGCAGTGTTCAGTGTTGCGCAACGAACAGGGATAAGGCTTCAAGCACTTAAGTCGATTCTTGAATGCGATGCCCTTTTGGATATTGTATATTGCTTGATATAAAAGTTTAAGAGCGTTTTCAGTTTTTTTCGGTCCGCTCGTTACTCTAAATATCTCTACTCTGTTACTTTTTGCTGTTCTTTTCAACAAAGCAAAGTGAGTTTCTACATCTTTGGGGTCTAGATTATGCTTCTGGCAAAAGAAGTGCTTGTATAAAGTAAGCTGGTATGTGACCATCTTCTCTGCCTTCTTGCGCGAATCCCAGCCCCAAGAGCAAGTCTTCCAGTCAAAGATGTGATATTTGTCTCCCACCTTAACGACGGCATCAACAAAACCTTTAAAGTTATATCCAAAGTTTTCTATCTCTTCGTATAGAAGTTCCTCGGAAGAGTATACCTCATAATCTCCAAAGTATTCTCCAAGAGCATCTTCTACCTCAGCAAGTATTTGAGGTCCAGCAGAGCGCATCTGCTCGACATTCTTCTCATTTACTTCGATATTTTTTTCGGCAAGTTTTTGTAGTTCCTCATCGAAGCCGATCTGGAATACCTTTACTTCGTCTACGTTCTCGCGCAAAAGCTTCTTCTCGCATACATCGTGGATAGCAGTTCCAAACGCGGTGTATTCGTTGCCTTCAAATGAAGCAACCTTTTCAATCCAGTTTTTCTTGTGGTAATGAGGGCAATGTGCCCAATCTTTTAGTTCGGAATATGATATGTGTGTTTTATTGCTTGTCGTCATTCAGGATTGCTACTACTTTCTGGTATAGAACCGGGCTTATATTTTTAACATAGCGAGGACCTTCTGTAAAGTATTTTTCAAAACCGTTAGCAAAGTATTCCTGAATAGAGGTAGCAGCGTATGGAGAGCAAAATAAACCCATCGTTATGTTTAGTAACGTTGGGTATCCAACCACATTAGCTAAAAAGTTATCAAATGCTTCATTGTATTCAAGGTAATCATATCTTCTCTGAGGCATCTCATTGAAACCTTCGGCAGTTAAAAGATGGTAGAGACGACTTCTTTTTCCAGCGAACTCTGCTATTAGTCTGTCGTCATAAATAAAGTGAGGATCTTCTAACTCTACAGCGTGTGCTACTTCGTGAACAAAGTTTTCAATCATATCTTCGTTTGTCGGCTCATTCAGTTTCATATAAATGGCGCCGTCGTTGTAAGCAGCATTGCGTCCATCTAAGATTGGATTATCAGAGATGTAACAAACATCTACATTTCGCAGTACACAACTTGGTAGCATTTCTTTGATTTGCTCACAGAAGCTTGGGATATTTACTTGTGGTTCTGTCTCACCAAAAACAAAAACAGGAATATGATGAATATGATATTCCCTGTTAAACACTTTTGGTTTCCCTTGTTGTTAGTTGAATGTCTGTTAGTGCTTGCTCATATCCGCGAAGAAAGTTTTCTTCCGCTACAACCAACAGAAACTCTGGGAACTCGGCTGCAAAGACCTCGACAATCATATCGACTGTGATCTCTTCGGATCTAGCCAGCCTCTCGCCAATATAATTAACAACTAACTGTTTGAGCCCTGTATCGGTGCTCACAACCTCATTTAAATTCTCGTTTTCCATTTTAACCTCACAGATTTTGTGCGGCGAAAGTAGCAACTCTTGAACGCTCACCCTTTAATAAGGTTACGTGAGCGGCTAACTCAAAGTCTTTAAACTTCTCAACAGCGTGAGTAAGACCATTTGTTGTAGCATCTATGTAGACGTTATCAATCTGTTCTACATCGCCTGTTAGCACAATCTTTGTTCCTTCACCAACTCTTGTAATGATAGTCTTTAGTTCGTGAGTTGTCAAGTTTTGTGCCTCATCAATAATAATAAAGGCTTTTCCAATAGAGCGACCACGAATATAAGTGATTGCTTCAATCTCAATAGTGCCTTGTTCCATATACATATCAAGTGTAACCTTATCATTACCCATAAGAGTTTGAAGGTTATCCTGAATAGGCATCAGCCAAGGAGACATTTTTTCTTCCATTGTTCCCGGCAAAAAGCCTATGTCCTTTCCAAGCGGCTGTACGGGTCTAGAAACGATTACACGAGTGTAGACGGATGATCTGTCGTCCAAGGTCTGTTCAAGCGCTGCAGCGATCGCACAGAGCGTCTTACCACTACCTGCTTTGCCGATGGCTGTAACCACCTCGATGTTCGGATCCATAAGAGCATCAATCAAGAAAGATTGTTCTTTGTTTCTTGGTTTGATGCCCCACACACCTTTTTTGTCCTTGTAAAGCTGACGAATGGGTGTGCTCTCATTTATGTATCTACCCAACGCTGTTTTCTTTTCGTTTGCGTTAGAGATAAGCATTACATATTCGTTTGTTTTGAGATTGAGACCAGCAAGATAAACGTCTTTTTTCTCATAAAACTGATCAACAATCTCATCATCTACAAGAACTTCTGTAAAGCCAGTGTAAATGCTGTCGCTGTCGTCAACAATCTGTTGGTTTTGGAAGTCCTCGCAAGGCAACCCAATCGCGTCAGCAATAACGCGCATATTGATGTCGCGAGAAACAAGAATAACTTTTCTTTCTGATTCTCTCGCAACTGTTCTTGCTGTGGCGATAATAAGATGATCTGGGATCTTGATATCTAAATCAGGCGGTAAATCGTCTCGATCTATATCAGATGCAGATACAGATTTGATAATACCAAGACCTTGGCGAATACGAACACCCTTTTTAAGGCATCCTTTAGAGCGAAGCTCATCCCAGATACGAATAATCTTTCGTGCCTGTGCTCCAACAAGATCTTGGCGTTTCTTGTGTTTATCAATCTCCTCAAATACTTTCAGAGGAACATAAATATCGTGATTTTTAAAAGCGTATATTGCGTCTGCGTTTGTTAGATAAACGCTGGTATCTAACACGTAAATCTTTTTGCGGCTCATTAAGACCCCGTTCTATAGTAAATAGAGAACAGCTTTTAATAATCTCCTACTTTTGGAATATCGCCAGATTGAACGATTTCTACTTTTGAGGGTTGTACCTCGTCATCCTCAAAATGATTTGGGCTCATTCCGGCATCTGATACTAATGTTGAGGAACTTTGTATCTTTCCTCCTCCAACACCCCAAAGCATCTCAATTCCCAACTCTTCACAAACATCCATCTCTGGCGTATTGTTCGTTTTGCGATCGCCGCCATTAGCAAAATAGTTTGGCTTAATACGTCGGAGAGCTTCGCATACAGTTCCATCTGTATCATCTACAAAAGTAGTTTTGCTTGTTGCTGTAAATCCTTTTAAGATCTCACAACGCTCCTCAAAAGGCATAAAAATGTAACCCTTCTTTCGCATTAGCCAATCGTCAGAGTTTACAATAACAATAACGTGACCGTATTCTGCTGCTTCCTGAATCATACGAAGGTGCCCAATATGGACAGGATCAAAACCTCCTGATACACAAACAGTAGTATAAGGAGTAGGTCTTGGATCGTTACTCATCTTCGTCTGTTCCCGGTCGGGATAAAAAGTTTCTCTCAATGGCTGAGATCGCCTCCTCGGCATGTGATAGATTTCTGATCGCAGTCGAGATCTCATTAACAATAGTTGGGTGCTCTGCTACACCCGCTGGATTGTTTAGATATAACTCAATAACAGCGATAGCTTCCTGTCTATCTGCCTCAAATCGAGCAAGTGTTGCTCGCACTAACTGTTCAGCCATCATGTTACTACTCATTTAATACTCCTTCTTTTCGGCATATCCTGATTCTACAAGAAGTTCGTTAATATTTTTATCCTCTAAATGGATTATTCCAATATAACGACCGTATTTGCCTTTCTTGTCTTTCAACGTTTGTATGATTACATCTTTGTCAAGAATTAAAGATCTTAAATAATCTCTACTTTTTAGACCTTCTGGTCTTTGCTTCCCTCTTATTTCGGGAGCATTAATGCCGTAAAGTCTAATCTTGATCTTTTTTGTAATCTCAAAGCCCAAGTCTATCACGGCTGTTACAGTGTCGCCATCATAAACAGAGATTATCTTTGCTTTATAAAAGTATGGTTTCATAATATTAGATGGCAGAGAGGGAGGGATTCGAACCCTCGGTAGGCTTTGAACCTACACAGCATTTCCAATGCTGCTCCTTCGGCCACTCGGACACCCCTCTAATATGGAGCGGGTAGCGAGATTCGAACTCGCGACCCTCGCCTTGGCAAGGCGATGCTCTACCACTGAGCTATACCCGCTTCTAGGGTATATAGTAGGCAACTGATGTAAATGGTCGGGGTAGTAGGATTCGAACCTACGACCCCTCGCTCCCAAAGCGAGTGCGCTAGCCAGACTGCGCTATACCCCGATTATGGTGGGCGGCGAGAGATTCGAACTCCCGACCTGATGCGTGTAAAACAACTGCTCTAACCAACTGAGCTAGCCGCCCTTGGTGGAGATGATAGGAATCGAACCTACGACCCTCAGTATGCAAAACTGATGCTCTCCCAACTGAGCTACATCCCCAAGGAAATATTTAGTTTTCTGGTGCCGGCACCACGAATCGAACGCGGGACCTACGGGTTACAAAACCGTTGCTCTACCAGCTGAGCTATACCGGCGTCTCTAACCATAGTACACTATAAGGTAGATAGTTTTCAGGACTACAAACTTTTACAGGAATTTTATTATTTCTAGATGCCCAGGGCAGTTTATCGACCTTTACATCCAAGGCAAGTATGTAAGGATCCTCATTTTGAGGATAATGAAAATTATATTGGCCTATCTCAGAAGGATAGACTGTTGTTCCTTTTTTAATAATCATACAAACATATTAGAAGGTCTTACGCCAGATGTCAAGACAATCTGACAAATATGTTCTAATCTTTCAATATGCTCAAACGCATCCCAAGGATTAGCAGCAACAGCACAAGCACCGTGATTTCCTTGGCCGACAACATCATAAACAACGCTGCCTCCAACCAATCCAAAGCTTTTTGATGTTGCGTCTGCCAACTGTCTGGATACTGCCGGAAGAACTGGAACATTAGGTCCCACTCTTGTATATCGATGAACTTCTGGAAACTGTTTTGATAGCTTCTCTAGATCCCAGCCTGCATACATAGCAGCAACTATGTTTGTTGGATGAACGTGAAGAACGCATCTTGTAGATCTGGCTTTCTGTAAAAGCTGCCAATGCATCTCTAACTCACCAGATGGGTTCTCGTCCATCTCAATCTTTAAAAATTCTCCACCCTCTAAGATCTTTATTCTCTCGATATATTCGGGGTGTATAAGGTTTTTTCTTACGCCTGATGGGGTGATAAAGATTTTATCATCTTTTGTTTTGCGAATAGAGCAGTTACCGTCGCGAGTTGTAATCCAACCCCGTCGATAGCACTCTCTCATCACATCTCCAATGGCGGTTAGCACTAATAATCCTCGTTTTCTTCTTTAGGTAAATCAATGTAAATAACAATAGTGAATAAACCATTCCACCGAAGAGGAATGGTTTTTCTTAGGATTTCAGCGTCTTGTTTTGAATCAGCGTAAGCGTATAAAGCTAATCCTTGTGTTCTTTGTTCTATTGAATATAAGGCTCTGTTACCAAACTGTGCTGATGCTTTGACCAGCAACACATCTTTTTGGTGTTTAGATAACTTTTTACTCTTTCCCACTGTTCTTCTTTCGTCTGGTTTTCTTATGAAGCTTTTCAAATAAAAGCTTTTTCCAAAGTGTTCCTTCTATTTCTTCTTCTGGCATATTCAAAGAATATAAACCCGCTAGGATAAGACGGATTTCCCGATTTGATAGATAAACCGTTTTTAGAAAAGACGGTGTCTTTCTCTCTTTTTCTTCAGACACATTATGTCCTCCTGTTATGTTATAAGTAGTTTGAGTTTGTTCTTACCCCTGGTTTCCTTCATATTGTTTTACAGCCTCGTAAAGAAGTATATTTGCTGTTTGAGCAGTGTTCAAACAATATCCTACGCCGGGCATTTCAACATATATTACATCAGAAGATTTAGTTATCTCTGTGGGAACTCCAGTTGATTCGTTGCCAACAACCAAGCAAGTATGGCCATCATAATCGAAATCATAAGAAGAAAGCGGTCTTGCGCCTTCCACCAGTTCAGCAGCCACAACTTTAATTTTCTTTTTTTTACAATGCTCCAAAAACTTTTGAGGAGTAGAAAATTGAACAATATTAACATAATCTATCAAACTTCCTGACGAAGACTTTATTTCACTTCTGTCTGGAATATGTCCTATAACGTAAACAGTCTCTGCACCAAAGCACCCAGCAGACCTAACCAAATGACCAAAGTTGTCGTCAACCCTAAAATTAATGGCGCAAAGGCTAAACGGATAAGTTTTAGCATTATTGATTTTCTTATCATATCTCTGTCTTCTAGTCTCAGTTCTCATAGAGACATAATACAACAGATATTATACTAGTCAAGGATCTTTTTTAAGATAGATAGCACCATTGGACGCATATCCTTCAACATACAAAGGAGTGCCAAACTCTGGTGGCTCTACAACCAAATACATATCTAAGGGAGGGTTTTCTTCTGGTCTCCAAATAAACTCTAACACTCTTTCTTTATCGTGCCAGAACCAATCAAACTCATCGTTCTTAACTCTATCAAAAGCATTCACACAACCGTAAGTGTCGTTTGTTAAGGCAGGCAATAAACTATCATATAAAGAATGCCCTGAATACAGATTCAGATTTTCACCACATATTTTAACTCTTTCATCAGCACTATCTGGGTATTCAAGAGATAAAGCAAAGAAGTCTGCTTCTATGATTTCTGATGTGATGTTGTGTTTGTAACAGTAGATTACTGTTCCAGATTCATTTATACCATCCGGTGTTCCGTCGTCCCAAATACAAGACATTGAGAACATATAATCACCGTAATCTACTTCAGGTAAAGGATCTTCAGTTACAGAAGAACAAGAAAATAATAAGAATATTGTTAGTATTAATATTCTATACACTCTATATTAACTATTATAGTAATAACTAATATATTTGTGTATGTCAAATAAATTTATATTTTGGTGGAGGTGGTGGGAATCGAACCCACGTCCAAAGCATCTCAAACTTCAAGTCATTCACAGGTTTAGTTTATTTCTCTAAATAAACAAAGTATCAAATTTGATTCGGTCCGCTCAAAAAGGTAAAAGCGTTTTATTTTTTTGTTTGTTCTTCTTGGACACCCGGTGAAGAACAACCGGGGATTAAGCAGCTAGTGCTAAACCGTAGTCTGCGTCGTTTGCAGTTATATGTTTCTAACTAAAGTTTTATGTGATTGAGTTAGCTGTCACAACCTGCACTATCCATCTTCTTTACTCTGTCGAAACCTGTCACCCCCTTATTTTTTTTATTGACAGTCAGATTCAGATCATCTACTCTTTGTCTGTGCCGAACTTTCTTTTAATATCTATCCACGAACTTGGATTGATTCCTAATATTCTTCTTATCTCTGCATTAGTGTCTGTAACACTAACAACAGCATTATACAGTCCTTCTTTAGCAATATCAACTATTTTTGACCAAAGATTGAAACCATACAACTTACCATCTGTAAGTTTCATAGAGCATTCTAACTTTAGTCCTATAACTTCTTCAAGAGTTAAAGCAGATAACATTATTTCAAACGCTTCAGAAGACTTACCTTCTTTGCGTAGAGTATTTGATAGTGATTTGTTTCTACTAAAACCCTTTTCTATATTAGGGTTTGTCATATTTTATTGTTCTAATAGTTTATCTATAAGGCTTTCAAGATTGATTTCCATTCCTTCTTCTAACTCGAAGTCTGGAATATCTGTCTCAGGCTCACCTTCTTCTTCGGGTGCTGGTGCTGGCTCGTCAGCCTGTGCGTCTTGGGCCGCAGCAGGTTCTTTAACATCTACTTGTAGTTCGCTTTCATACTTATCAAAGTACAGAGCAAGGTTCTTAAGAAGAAACTCTTCGAACATTTGGATGTCCTTGGGGTTGTCAAGATTGTCGAAAGATGTTAGAATGTTTTTCTCAATGTCTTGGAAATCATCATATGCTCTATTACGACCAGTTTTATCTTGGCCCTCAATACCAAATGTATCTCTTTCATCTGGTTCTTCAACTGGTTCCTCTTTCTTATCTTCAACATCAATAAATGCCGGATCATCTTCTGGACGATCAGAAATGTTAATATCAACCTCTTCTTCAACAGGCTCTAACTCAGCGTCAGAACCTGCCTCTTTACGAGACTCTTCTGGTGCAAGTGATTTTTCAACAGCGTTTAGAATGTGGCTTCGATATGAATCTCTCTGTTGTTTGTCGGTGGTAAGAGACTTGTATCCTGTCTCCAATACAGAAAGAACGTTTGAGTTCTTAAGAAGATCTTCTAAGGCATTAATACCAGTGCTTTCGTGCTTAGCAACAGCCGCAACAGCAGACTGTCCCTCTAGAAGTCTACGAATAACAGAACGAAGTTCTTTTTCTTCATTTAATCTTTTTGTTTCTCTTTTATTCAAAACGTGGCGAATGGCTTTGCGCACATTCTCACGTAGCATTAGCTCTTCAGCAAATTCTTTACGATCAATCATTATTAGCCCACCGATATTCCTAATAAATAGTCCATTACCTCAGTAACAATCTCTTGTTCTTCTTTAATGAAGTTCTTGGGATGTCTCTTCTTTTTCTTCTCGGAGCCTACAACATCAGGGGCTCGCATTCCAAGTGGTAGAGAGTAACCAGCAACGGCTCCACCACCCATAGCAGACATCTCTTCAAGTTTTCCTTGAAGTATATCATAAATCTCTTGATTATAAAATCCCATAATGGTTTCAAAGTCTTCTGGAGTTGCGCCTTTGAGCGCTTGTCTCAAAGTTGTGCCCGACATTTCACCGAAGCCAGGAACATCAATCTCAACGTGAGGAGCGACTGTGATATAACCGTGCTTACCAAGCCCTACAAGCTCTTCTCCTGGCTTATAAGTTTTGTAGTAAGCAGGAGTGCCTTTCTTTGTGAAACCGTCTAGATTTGCAAATCTGGGGCTCTCACGCATATCCTTGCCGCCAACAGCGAATACGACAGCGGTTGCGTCTGGATCAAAGTCTTTGGTTATCTCAAGAGCCTGATAAGGATTTCTGGTCATTACAATCTTATCGGCTGGAACACCGTGGGCAACCATAATCTTTTTCTTTTCTTCAAAGTCTAGAGGAGACTTTGGTCCTATTTTGTTTGAAGTTGCGATGAAAGTGTTCTCGGCACCAAACTGATCAGCAAGTGCCTTATAAGTTGCGTAGTGGTGACGACCCATTGGTTGGAATCGTCCAGGGTAAATAACAATAACTCTTTTTTGATCTTGCTCGTTCAAAGCCCAGTTGACTGCCTCGGCCAAAGCAACCTTTACCTTACTTGCTTCGCGAACCAAAGAAGTGATTGGAGCGCCACCAAGAAGATTTTCATAAAGATCTTGATTTTTGCTCTCAACAGAAGGAAGGTTGCGAGACCACTCCAAAAGTGTCTTTGTTACAGAGAAACCATCAGATCCCCAATATACTGTAAGACTTTCAGTCTGCTGGAACTTGGCGCCTTTATCAATCGCAAAGTTTGCTTTGCTGAACTCTAAACGATCAACAAACTTGACGCCGTTGCCGATGTGGTCAACAGCTACATAACCTTCTGGATTGCTTGCGACAAGATCGCCTGAGCCATCATCAATAAAGTGCTTTGTGTTGTATACAGCGTTGTTATATTTGCTGATAAAGATGTTCTTTGCTTCAAAGAGAAGTCGGGAAACTCTAAAAAGATTAAGAATATCTTCTTGTTTATCATCAAAGGCTGCAAGCATCTCTTGACCTTTTTCGGTTGCTCGCATCTTTCCTCTCTGGGATTTTAAGGAATCAATTCTTTTCTCCAAACGACCTGAATACCAACGCTTGAAGCCCAAGTAAGATTTAGCTGGATCCTCAAGGAACTGACCACCTTTGATTTCAGAGTTAATGTAAATGTTTAGAAGATCCATTGGCAGACCTTCATAATCAATCTTTTCGTTGATTTGATCTGCAGCTGAAACTAATTCCTTCACCTTCGCTTCTTCATCTTCAGTTAATGTAACGGTTCCGGTATCGTCTGTAAAGTAAGCATCATCAACCCATACGCCGGGAACCTTATTTAGACCGCTTACGTCAGCGCCGAAAGAAGCGCCACCATCCAAGCTGTCATAAGTTGTGTGGAATACAATACCGAACTTTGAATCAGCGATTTGCTGTCCAAGCTTAGAGTTAACAGGAGCAGCGTAAGTGATTGTATTAGGCTTGAAAGCATAATGAGGTTCGCCATCAACATCGATGGTGCTAATCATCTCATCGTCAAACATAAAGTCTCCCTGCAGGATCTTTTGGATCCCTAGGGGAGGTAAGTATTCGAGTGCTTTTGTAAGTTTATCCACCAAACCCGGAGCATGTCCGTGATTTCTCTGAACATCTTCGGGGGTGTAGTTTATTTTTGGTTCTTTGTTGAAGATGGATTTTGTGCCAACAAAAAACTTACCATTCTCTGGATTGATACCAGCAAAAATAGCAGGAGCCCCGTCCCATTTAACGGAGGTCTTAACTTTTGAATCAACGTTTCCCTTTAACTCTTCTAGCAACTCAAGCAAAAAAGCCCGAGCCATCTCATAACCTTTTGGACCTTGTGTTAAAACAAGTTCTTCAAGGTGAGTTAAGTGAGTGTTTGCTTTGCCTTCATCCAGAAGAGACATTGTGCTTTCACTTCTCCTTATTTTCTTCTAATATTGAAACCTGTTCTTCAAGAACGTTAACACGCTCTTGAAGTCGGCGCATATGTCGTCTAACTTCTTTCAAACTTTCTCTAGCCATTTCAATCCTGCGTTCGTCTGTACGAGACCGTGGAGAGATATTCTGGAGAACCTCAGATATAGACTGAAGATAGCTAAGCGGATTTACAGCCTTGCCTTCATTTAAAATGAACTGGCGTGTTAAACGACGAAAGTTCATTGTCTTAGCTTAGAAGCTCTACAAGCTCTCTTTTAGTGAGACCTGCAGCATCATGTCCTGCTGCTTCTGCAAGCTCAATAAGTTCCCACTTACGAAGTGAACCAAGGTCTTGTGCTGGCTCTGCTGCTTCTTCAACAACTTCCTCAACGACTTCTTCTACTACTTCCTCAACAACCTCTTCAACAACAGGTGCTGGCTCTGGCTCAACAACTGGGGCTGGTGCGGGAGCAGCCTTTGGTGCTGCTGCAGCTGCCTTTGCAGCGGCTTTACGAGCAGCCTCTGCTCTTCTTCTTCTTTTTACGTGTGGTGCTACCATTTTACTTAGACTCCTTTCTAACTCTTTCTAAGATTCTGCGAGTGATTTGCTTTGCCTCGTGGACAGAGATCATCTTTGGTGCTGCTGTCTCTTCAACAGTCTCCTCGATCTCTTCCTCGGATAGCTGTGCCTCATCGAGATCCTTTTCCTTGGCGTCCTTTGCGGCGTCCTTCATTGGCTCTTCTTTGTCGCCATCCTTGTCTAAATCAAGAAAGTCTGGCTTGGCGGCTTCGTTAAGAAGTCCCCACTTTTTCATCAACTTTGTGTTGATCTCGTTGTTTTTCCACTCTTTAAGTGACATTTTTGGTTCTCCTGTTTCTGAAAAATCAATCTCCACATCAATTTTTCCTGTTTTAATTA